>Ga0209581_1000032_pt1:0-270000 | contig 547503 bp, 506 predicted proteins | sample Coa_R2_FD_187160 | JGI IMG/M metagenome (GOLD analysis project Ga0209581, IMG submission 187160) | Surface soil microbial communities from Centralia Pennsylvania, which are recovering from an underground coalmine fire - Coalmine... | ecosystem: Environmental > Terrestrial > Soil >... | reverse complement strand
ATCGATCTCGTGCATGACCCAGGTCTCGCCATCGAGCGACACGGCGAGCGCATCGCCCTCATCAAGCACGACCAGCGAGCGGCCGACGCCGTCGATCGTGACGCGGCAAGCCCCGTCATCGGCGAGGGTCAGCGCCGCCGCAAACATGCCCCGCACCCCTTCGAGCTGCCATCCCGGCCCGCAGCGTCGGGCTGCAAGCCGATAGGACCGCCCCGCAGCACTCAACACGAGCTCCTGAGCGGCGGGCTCACCAAGACGCCAGCCGCTGTTTTCGGCCCATGGGCTGAACCGGTCGGCAGCGGTTTGCGCCGCGCGCGCGGCGCTGGCGCGGGCTGCGAGCCGGTGCAACGCCGCGGCGGCGATCGCCGCCGCGGGAACTTCGCTCGGGCGCGCCAACAGCGCCGCCCGGTGCCGCTCGATAAAACCGGTGTCGATCGCGCCTTCGGCAAAAGCCGGATGCGCCGCCACCCGCGCCAGAAAGCCCAGATTGGTGGCCGGACCCAGAACCGCGGTCGCCGCGAGCGCCCGGCGCAAGCGGCCAACCGCCGCCGCCCGGTCTTCGCCCCAGACGACGATCTTGGCGATCATCGGGTCGTAATAGGGGCTGATCGTGTCGCCCTCGCGTACCCCGCTGTCGACGCGCGCGAGTTCGGCGGGCGGCAGCCGCAGCCGCCGCAGCCGGCCCGATTGCGGCAGGAATTCGCGCTCGGGATCCTCGGCGTAAAGCCGCGCCTCGATCGCATGGCCGCGGCGGCGGAGCTCCTTGCGGGCGAGCGGCAGCTCTTCGCCGGCGGCGACCCGCAACTGCCATTCGACGAGGTCAAGACCGGTTATCGCTTCGGTGACCGGGTGTTCGACCTGGAGCCGGGTGTTCATTTCGATGAAAAAGAAGGCGTCGGCGGCCCCGGGCGGGACGATGAACTCGACCGTGCCGGCGCCGACATAACCGACGGCGCGCGCGGCGGCGACCGCGGCCGCGGCCATGCTCCGGCGCAATTCCGCGCCCAGCCCGGGCGCCGGCGCCTCTTCGATGACCTTCTGGTGGCGGCGCTGGATCGAGCAATCGCGGTCGAACAGATCGATCGCGTGGCCCTGCCGGTCGGCAAAAACCTGGATTTCGACATGGCGCGCCGGTTCGATGTATTTCTCGATCAGCATGTGCTGATCGGCAAAGGCGCCCTCGGCCTCGCGCCGGGCGGCGGCAAGGGCGGCGCCAAATTCTTGGGCGTCGGCGACGATGCGCATGCCGCGGCCGCCGCCGCCGGCGACCGCCTTGATCAACACCGGAAAGCCGAGGCGGTGCGCTTCCGCGGCGAGGCGGTCGGGGTCCTGGTCGTCGCCGTGATAGCCCGGAACCACCGGCACCCCGGCCGCGAGCATCAGCGCCTTGGCCGCCGATTTCGAGCCCATCGCGCGGATCGCGGCCGGCGGCGGCCCGATAAAGACGAGCCCGGCCTGCGCGCAGGCCTCGGCAAACGCCGCGTTTTCCGACAAAAAGCCGTAGCCCGGATGCACCGCCTCGGCACCGCTCGCCCGGGCTGCGGCGATGATTGCGTCGATGTCGAGATAGCTTTCGCGCGCCGGCGGCGGCCCGATCGGCCAGGCCTCGTCGGCCAGCGCGACGTGAGCGGCGGCGCGGTCGGCATCGGAATAGACCGCAACGGCGGCCAATCCCAGGCGATGCGCGGTGCGGATGATGCGGCAGGCGATCTCGCCGCGATTGGCGATCAGGATCTTGCGGAACATGGGCGGATCGGGTCGCGGTCGCGGCTGTGGCCGGCGCGGTGAAGTTGCGGTCGGAAACCGGGGATCGGTGTTCGCTCCATGGATGGCCCCGCATGCGCGCTTGAGGAACCGGCCGGCGATGATATACGCCAAACCGCGGGAGGGTTCAGCCGATGGCAACACCGGGTTTGCGCAATGCGATCACCGATGTCGGCGGGATCCTGGTCGGCCAGGCCGAAGACCAGGCGCGCGTCACCGGCACCACGGTGGTGCTGGCCGAAGCCCCGGCCACGGCCGCGGTCGATGTGCGCGGCGGCGCCCCGGGGACGCGGGAGACGGATTTGCTCGCCGCCGACACGCTGGTCGAGCGGATCGACGCGGTCGTGCTGTCGGGTGGGTCGGCATTCGGCCTCGACGCCGCCGGCGGGGTCATGGAGTGGCTCGCGGCCGCGGGACGCGGGTTTGCCGTGGGTACGCCAAGCGGCGGGCCGGCCATTCGGGTGCCGATCGTGCCGGCCGCGATCCTGTTCGATCTCGGCTTTCCCGGCCGCGACAGCCACGCCGGTGCCGCGCCTTATCGGGAATTGGGACGGCGTGCGGCGCAGGCGGCAAAGACGGATTTCACGCTCGGCAATGCCGGGGCCGGGCTCGGGGCGCGCGCCGGGGCGCTCAAGGGCGGGATCGGCAGCGCCTCGCTGCGGCTCGCCGACGGCGCCACGGTCGGGGCGCTGGTCGCGGTCAATTGCTGGGGGTCGACAGTGCGGCCCGATTGCGGGCGGTTTTGGGCGGCCGAGCTGGCGCTTGCCGGCGATATCGACCCGCAGCCGCCGGCACCGCCCACACCGGTCGATCTCGACGATTTGTCGCAAACCCGAGCCGCCGCGGCCGGCGCGGCGACGACAATCGCGGTGGTCGCGACCGATGCCGCGCTCGATCGGGGCGGGTGCCGGCGGCTGGCGGTGATGGCGCAAGACGGGTTGGCGCGGGCGATCCGGCCGGTCCACACGCCGTTCGACGGCGACTGCGTGTTTGCGCTGGCAACCGGGCAGGGGCCGGCGGTGGACCCGGCGGCCCTGCTGCGGCTGGGCAATGCCGCGGCCGATTGTCTGGCGCGCGCGGTGATGCGGGCGCTGGTCGCCGCAGCGCCGCTTCATGGCGTGGCGAGCTGGCGGCAGCGCTGGGCTGCGTCACCCACGGTTCTTGACAGTGTCCCGCGGCGCGACCCATAACGCACGCGAAAAAAAGATCTTCGCGTTTCAGGGAGGAACCTTCTCGATGTTTGCGACGCGTCTTCTTGCGGCCGCCGGTGCGGTGGCGGCGTTGTTGCCGTTGAGCGCGGGCGCCGCCGAGCCGATCAAGATCGGCTTTCCGATACCGCTCTCCGGACCGACCGCGGTTTACGGCACGCCGGTGCTCCAGGGCGCCCAATTGGCCGTCGCCGAGATCAATGCCCAAGGCGGGGTGCTCGGCCGCCAGCTGGAATTGCTGCCGCGCGACAGCAAGGCGAGCGCCGACGAGGCGGTGCGCGTCTCGCGCGAATTGATCATCAAGGACGGGGTTGATTTTCTGGTCGGCACGCTGACCTCGGCCGAAGCGCCGGCGGTTTCGACCGTGGCCAAAGAAAACAAGATCGTGTTTATCGCCCCGACCTCGAAAGCCACGATCCTGACCGATCCGCAGCACATCCATCCCTATATTTTCCGGGTCTCGTCAAACACTGATGTCGAAGGGTTGGCGGGCGCCACGTTGATGGCGCGGTGGAAGGACGTCAAAACCGTGGCGACGATTGCGCCCGACTACGCCTATGGCCGCGATTCGATTGCCGCTTTCAGCGCCAACCTGAAAAAGCTCCGGCCCGACATCACGATCGTCGACCAGCAATGGCCGAAGCTCGGCGAAGCCGATTTCACCCCGTTCATCACCGCGCAAATGGGCAAGAAACCGGACGCCATTTATTGTTCGCTCTTTGCCGGCGACTTTATCACCTTCACCAAGGAGGCCAAGCCGCTCGGCTATTTCAAGGCGATCGACAACCGGATGATCGATCCCGCCGAGGTCGGCACCACCGACGAGGCGCAGGCGCTGGGCGCCGATTATCCCTATGGCATCATCTCCGACAGCTACGACCCGGTGATTTGGGGCGGCGCCGACGAGCCCGCGGCCCACAAGAAATTCATCGAGGACCTCAAAAAATTCACCAAGGCGAAATACGCCTCGGGCTGGTCGATCGTCGGCTATCAATCGATCTACGCCCTCGCCGACGGCATCAAGAAGGCCGGCAGCGCCGACAGCGCCGCGGTCGCCAAGGCGTTGCTCGGGATGAGCTTTGACACGCCGGTCGGGGAGCGGACATTCAGCGTCAAATCGCACGAGACCTTCGCCCCCGAATATTGGGGCGTCATGGTCAGGGAAGCCGCCTATCCGTTTGCCGTCATGAAGAACCCCGAAGTCCTGCCAAAATCCTTCCCGGTCACCAACTGACCACGGTCTGAACGCTGACCTCGGGCCGGCGACCGACCCGGCACCGGCAGCCCTTTCCAGAGAAGGCAAACGCGGTGGCGCCATCGTTTTTATTCAGCCAGTTCATGGGCGGGCTGACCACCGCGATGTATTTGTTTTTGATTGCCTCGGGGCTGTCGCTGGTCTTCGGGGTCATGCGGGTGATCAATTTTGCCCATGGCTCGTTCTATATGCTCGGCGCCTATCTCGCCTGGCAGGCCGTGCAATGGCTGCACCCGTCGCCCGAGGGGTTTTGGCCGGCCGCGCTGTTTGCGGCGTGCGCGGTAGCGCTGCTGGGCGCGGTTGTCGAACGACTGTTTTTCCGTTCGCTCTACGGCCGCGAAGAGCTCTACCAGCTGCTGTTCACCTATGCGCTGGTGCTGATCCTCGGCGACGTCGCAAAATTCTTGTGGGGAACCGGCCAGCTGTCGGTGCCGCAGCCCCCGATATTGGCCGGCAGCCTGCACATCTTTGGAACGACGCAGCCGGCCTACAACCTGTTCATGATGGCGATCGGGCCGGCGATCGCGGTCGCCGGCTGGCTGGCGCTCAACCACACCGCGGTGGGGCGCCTGGTGCGGGCGGCGGCCTATGACCGCGAGATGCTCGACGCCCTCGGCGCCAATGTCGGCTCGATCTACACCGGGATGTTTGTGATCAGCTCGTTTCTGGCCGGGCTCTCGGGGGCGCTGGTCACGCCGATCCAAAGCATCGTCCCGGGCATGGATGTACTGATCATCGTCCAGGCATTCATCGTCGTCGTGATCGGCGGTATGGGCTCGATCTGGGGCACCTTCTGGGGCTCGGTGATCTACGGCCAGGTGCTTTCCTTCGGCATTCTGATCTTCCCCGGATTTTCGTTGTTTTCGGTGTTCGCCTTGATGGCCGTGATCCTGATCGTGCGCCCCTGGGGGCTGTTTGGCCGGCCGCTTTGAGCCATGCGCCGCTCTGCCTCACGCCTCCCTTGGACCCTGATCGTCTTCCTGGCGATGGCGAGCGTGCCGTGGATCGGCTCGCGCTACGACGCCTTTCTCGCCGGCCAGATCACGATCGATGCGTTGTTTGCGGTTAGTCTCAATTTGCTGCTCGGCACCACCGGTCTCGTGTCATTTGGCCATGTCGCGTATTTCGGGGTCGGCGCTTATGTGTGCGGCATCTTGATGAAGGCTTACGGCGTGCCGTTTGTCTTTGCCTTTCCGGCGGCCGGGCTTGGTGCCGCGCTGTTTGCCGCGATCTCCGGCTATTTTTGCGTGCGTTTGATCAAACTCTATTTCGCGATGCTGACCCTCGCCTTTTCGCAAATCGTCTGGGCGATCGCCTATAAATGGAATGCGGTGACCGGCGGCGATCAAGGCCTGCCCGAAATCCCCTATCCCGATCTCGGCTGGATGTCGGCGATCCCGGGCTGCGGCGATCTGTCGACCGGGGCGCGCTTTTACCTGTTGACCTTGGTTCTGGTGGCGGTGGCGCTGGCGATCCTGCATCGGATCGTGCGCTCGCCGTTTGGCCGCATGCTGACGACGATCCGCGACAACCCCGAACGCGCCGCCTTTATCGGCCTTAATGTGCGCGCCTACCAGCTTGCCGCGTTTATCGTGGCCGGCGGTTTTGCCGGTCTGGCCGGGGCTCTCTACGGCATCTTCAGCCGCGGCGTCTTTGCCGATTACGTATTCTGGGCGAAATCGGCCGAGGTCATCATCATGGCGATCCTCGGCGGCATGGATTACTTCTGGGGGCCGCCGGTCGGGGCGGCGGCGCTTGTTTGGCTCAACCAGCAGGTCACCGACTACACCCAGTATTGGCCGTTTGTGCTCGGCAGCCTGCTCCTCATTCTGCTGTTTGTGTTTCCCGGCGGGCTGGTCGGCGGGGTGGTGGCCGGAGTGTCGCGTTTGCAGCGGATCATAGCGGGCCGCGATGCTTGAGGTACGCGAGCTGCACAAGAGCTTTGCCGGCTTTGTCGCGGTCGGCGGGGTCAGCCTCGATGTTGCCGACCGCCAGATCGTCGCGGTGATCGGCCCCAATGGCGCCGGCAAGACGACCTTTTTCAATCTGATCACCGGGCATCTGCGCCCCGACAGCGGCCGCGTGATATTTGCCGGCCGCGACATCACCGGGGCGCCGCCGCACCGGATCTGCCGCATGGGAATGGGCCGCTCGTTTCAGCGGACCAACATTTTTGCCAAGCTGACGGTGTTCGAGAACATCCAAGCGGCATTGCTGGCCCATCATGGCCGCGGACGCAATTTCTGGTCGCGCTCGGAGGATTTCTACCGGGTGGAGACCGAAGAGCTTCTGGTTTCGATCGGATTGCAGGATGAGGCGCGCACGGTGGCCGGGACGTTGAGCTACGGCAACCAGAAACAGCTCGAATTGGGGATTGCGCTGACCAGCGATCCGCGGCTGTTGCTGCTCGACGAGCCGACCGCCGGCATGTCGGCGACCGAGACCCACGACGCGCTGCGGCTGCTCGAGCGGATCGCCGGGGAGCGCGGGCTCACCCTGCTGTTCACCGAGCACGACATGGAAGTCGTGTTCGCGATCGCCGAAAAGATCGCGGTGCTGCATCAGGGCCGGCTCTTGGCCCAGGGAACGCCCGGCGAAATGCGCGCCGACCCCGAGGTGCGGCGGGTCTATCTCGGCGCGACGACATGACGGCGCTGCTGACGGTCGAGGCGATCGACACCGCCTATGGCTTGAGCCGGGTGCTGTTCGGCGTGTCCCTCGAAGTCGCGGCCGGCGAATGCGTCTCGTTGCTGGGCCGCAACGGCGTCGGCAAGACGACGACGATGCGTTCGATTATGGGTCTGACGCCACCCTCCCGCGGCCGCATTGTGTGGCGCGGGCGGGACATTACCGGCTGGCCGCCGCACCGGATCGCGCGCGCCGGGATCGGCTTTGTCCCCGAGGACCGCCGCGTCTTTGCCGAACTCAGCGTCGAGGAAAATCTCGAAGTCGGGGCGCGCGCGGCGCGGCGCGGCGGACGGTGGACGATCGCGGCGGTCGGCGAATTGTTTCCGGTGCTGCGCGAACGTCGCCACCAGCGCGGCGGTCTGTTGTCGGGCGGCGAGCAGCAGATGCTGACGATTGCTCGCACCTTGACCGGTAATCCCGAACTGTTGCTGCTCGACGAACCCTCGGAGGGATTGGCGCCGCTGGTCGTCGACATGCTGCGCGACAAGATTGCCGAATTGAAGGCGCAGGGATTGACGATTCTGCTGGCCGAGCAACGCGTTGATTTCGCGCTGGCGCTGGCCGACCGTGTCTATGTGCTCGAAAAGGGCCGGGTGTGCCACACCGGCAGCGCGGCGGAATTGCGCGCCGACCAGGCGCTCGTTGAGCGCCTGCTGTCGCTGTAGCGCCGCGTGCAGCCCCTATCGCGCGGTTCGGGTACGCGACAATCGCGGATGCGCGCGCTCCGGCGGGCCGGGATGGGCGCGCGATTGGGTGGACGGGAGGGAAGGGCTCAGCCCGGCGGCTGGCGCAAAATCCCGGCGGCGCTCACGATCATGACCGCCCTAGATGAGGCGGGCGCGGCATTCGCCAAACCCGATTGCGGCAAAGCCGGGCCTATGGCAATGAGCGCGAAAGATGACCTCGTCGCCGTCTTCGAGAAAGGTGCGGGTTTCACCCGAGGCGAGAGTCGTGGCCCGCGCGCCGTCTTCGCTCAATTCCATCAGGCTGCCATAACCCTCGCGGGTCGGGCCGGAAATCGTGCCGGTGCCGAACAGGTCGCCCGGGCGCAAATTGCAGCCGCCGCTGGTGTGGTGGGCCACCAATTGGGCCAGGGTCCAGTAAAGGTCGGTGGTGTTGCTCGCCGACATCCGGTGCGGCGGCAGGCCCTTGGCCCGCAACCCCTCGGTCGAAATAAAGGCTTCGAGCGCGATGTCAAAGGCGCCCTCGCGCTGATCGGCCTCGTCCCATAAATGCGGCAGCGGGCGCGGATCGCCTTCCGGCCGCGGCGGCTGGGCGACGCGAAACGGCGCCAGCGCCTCCGGGGTCACGATCCAGGGTGACACGGTCGAGGCGAAATTCTTGCCGAGAAACGGTCCCAGGGGTTGCGATTCCCATTGCTGGACATCGCGCGCCGACCAGTCGTTGACGAGGCCCAGGCCGAAGATATGGTCGGCGGCGCCGGCGATCGCGATCGGCTCGCCCTGGGCGTTCCCCGGGCCGATCCAGACCGCAAGCTCGAGTTCGTAATCGAGTTTCCGGCACGGCCCGTAGCTTGGCGCCGGGTCTTCGGGTCGCTTGCGCTGGCCGCAAGGGCGGCGCACCGGTACATCCGAGGGGCGAACCGACGAGGCCCGGCTGTGATAGGCGACCGGCACATACTTGTAGTTCGGATTTAACGGGTTGTTCGGATCGCGCCGACGGCCGCCATTGCGCGCATGATGGATGCCGGCAAAAAAATCGGTGAACTCCTGCACCGCCGCGGGCAGTTGCATCGTGCATTCGGCGGCCCGGTGCAACAGCCGGCCGGCCAAGGGCTCGATCCGGGTTCGCTCGGCCCCGTCGGCGGCGAGCAGCGCCGAGACCCGCTTGCGCAATGCCGCGCGCGGGCCGGCGCCAAGCGCCATCAGCGGGTTCAGCGCCGCGCCGGCCGCCGCCTCGGCCGCGCTGCGCGCTTCGCCGGCAAACAGCCCCGCTTCGAGCGCAGCGGCGATGTCAAAGATCATATCGCCGATCGCGATGCCGCCGCGGGGCGGGCCGCCGGCCGGGCTGAACACTCCGAGCGGCAGGTTCTGGATCGGAAACTCGCTGTGGCCATTGGCCGAAGCCACCCAGCTGTGCCGGCGGATGTCGTGGGTCTCGTCGATGGCGGCCATGATCCCTCCCTTGTCCCAAGGCGCGAAATGCGTCGATCATCGGAATTTATGGGCGGGAAGGCGAGCCGCAAATGACTGCCGGACAGGGGGCTGGCCCAGGGGCTGCAGCGGCGGGCGGGCGCTGATGGTGCGCGTGCTGCTCGCCCTGTGGCATGTCGTCGGCCTCGTTTTGGCGGTGGTGCTGGTCACCGAATACGGGGTCGAGGCGTGGCGCCGGCTCGGCCGCCGGCTGCGCTATGGGCGGCCGCACCGCCCCGACCGTACCGCCGCCGCCGATGCCTATCGCGGCGCCGAATGGGCGGCGGGCTATTTCGATGAATTCCACCGCGCGGTGCGCGTCGATTGGCGCGCCTATGTCGAATGGTGGCAGCGGCCGGTTGCCGGCGCGTTTGTGACGATCGACGCGCGCGGCCTGCGTCCGACCCCGGGCGAGGAAAGCGCGGCGCCCGACGCGGTGCGGATTTTGTGCTTTGGCGGTTCGACGATGATGGGCATGGGGGCGCGCGACGCGCACACAATCCCGGCGATGCTGGCCAGGCGGCTCGGCGAATTGGGGCATCGGGTCGCGGTCACCAATTACGGCCAGCTCGGCCACAATACGACGCAAGAGACGATCACCCTGCAGCGCCTGCTGAAAGCCGGCGAGCGCATCGACATCGCGGTGTTTTATGACGGGGTCAACGAGATGGCCTGCGCCGAACAGACCGGTCGCGCCGACGGGCTGTTCAACGAGGCGAACCGGCGGGCCGAATTCAACCTGTTGCACCCCGACCGCCGTCGTGACCTGGTCGCGGCGGCGGCGATGATGGTGGCGCCGCGCACCTTGCGCCGGCTGCGTGAATTGACTGGCCGCGAATTGCGCGGGCCGCTACCGGCGCCGGCGCCCGACCTCGCGCGGATCGATCTGGAGGCGCTGGCCCGGGCGGTCATCGAGACCTATGCCCAGAACCTGCGGCTTATTCGCATGCTCGGCCGCGAATACGGGTTTGCGCCGGTGTTCTTCTGGCAGCCGGTCATTACCACCAAGCGCGTCAGGAGCCCCGACGAACAGCGCTGGGCACGCGATTATACCCGCGACCCGGAAAACCGGACCCGGCTCTATCGCGCGATTATCGACGAACGAAGACGCCGGCCGGACCTCGCCGCCGCGCCGGACGCACACGACCTTTCGGCGCTGTTTGACGACTGGGCCGAGCCCGTTTACATCGACCTCTATCACCTTTCCGAGCGCGGCAACGCCGCGGTCGCCGAGGCGATGCTGCCGGCGGTCGCCGCCGCCGTCGAGGCGAGGGTGGCGGCCGGGCGTGGTCTGTAACGGAGCCGCCGATGGAGTGGTGGATTTTGCTGGCGCTGCTGATCGCGCTGGCGGTGATTGCCGCGGTCACCCGGCTGCGCAAAACCCGGCGATCGGCGACCGGCAAGGAAAAGAACATCTACCCGCTGTGGTGACGATCGCGCGGCCGGCCTGGCCGCGGTCCGCGGCCGGCGCCGCCCCTGCTCGCCGCCGGTTGCGGGGTCCGGTCGCCGCCTCGGCCCGAGGATGAGGGAGGGAAGAACAATGCCCGACACGCAGCCATTCGACCCGCGCCTGTTCAGCGATGCGGCGATCGATCCCGCAACCGCGGCATTCAACGCGCAACTGATCGAAATGATGCATGGCCAGCCGGAGTGGTGGATCACCGGCGCTGCCGCGATGCGCGCCGCCCGCCGTCGCGGCGACGGGCCGTTTCCGGCCCCGGTCTTTTCCGACCGTGCGCGAAGCGTGGTGATCGACGGCAAAGACGGCAACCGCATCCCGCTGCGCATCATCGCCCCGTCGCAGCCGCCGCGCGGCGTTTATCTTCACATCCACGGCGGGGGTTGGGTCTTGGGCGGCGCCGACATGCAGGACCCGCTGCTCGAGCGCATCGCCGACAACACCGCTCAGACCGTGGTCGCGGTCGAATACCGGCTGGCGCCGGAGCATCCCTATCCCGCCGGCCCCGACGATTGCGAAGCGGCAGCAATGTGGCTTGTCGCCAATGCCAAGCAGGAATTCGGCACCGACGCGCTGACAATCGGCGGCGAATCGGCCGGCGGTCACCTGACCGCGGTGACGCTCTTGCGCCTGCGCGACCGGCACGGTTTTACCGGCTTTCGCGGCGCCAATATCGTCTATGGCGCGTTCGACCTTGGCATGACGCCGAGCCAGCGCCGGTTCGGCGACACCCGATTGGTGCTGCGCACGATCGACATGCAGCAATTCTATAATGCGTTTCTGCCGACCGTGACCGACCGACGGGACCCGGATATCTCGCCGCTCTACGCCGATCTAAGCCATCTCTGTCCGGCGCTGTTCACGGTTGGCACCAAGGACGCCCTGCTCGACGACACGTTGTTCATGCATGCGCGCTGGGTCGCCGCCGGCAATGAAGGGGTGCTGGCGATCTATCCGGGCGGCCCGCACGGCTTTACCCTGTTCCCCTCTGAACTCGCCGCAGCGGCGAGGGCGCGCATGGATGCGTTTTTGAACCAGATGCTCGACCGCGCCTGACCGGTCATGCCGCGCGGGCGCGGCGGCCGGCAAGGGCTCCGCCGCGACCGCGACGCGGCGTTGAGCCCGGCGAGGGCCGAGCCGGGGCTATTCCGCGGCCTGCGGCATCGGCTTCAAATCGGTCGAATAGCGCAGATGCACCGGCGCGTTGAGTTCAAACGGGTCCTTCAACCCCAATTCCTTGCCGATCTCGCGCATCGCCGGCATGACCTCTTGGCCGAGGAGGCGAATGCAGGTCTTGGCGTCTTCGTGGGAGACGTTCCCGTCATTGCCCCACAGGCCGTAAATGCTCGGGCGGGTCTCTTCGAGCACGCGGCGCAGTTTGGGAATCACGGTCTTGGGCGTCCCGTAAATGACCCGGCCATCGGCGACCTGCTTTTCGAAAGTCGGGCGACCGCGCGGGCTCTCGGCGCGGCCGACCGCGAATTCGACAAATTGGCGGCGATGCTCGGGCGAAGAATATCCCGACGGGCTCGACCACACCGGATGGGCAAGACCGGTAAACTCGCCCTGCATCCACAAGAACTGGCGGGCGTTGCGCTCGGCTTTCTCCTCGCTGTCCGAGACGTGCACCTGCTGCAGATAGCCGCGGTTTTCCGGGCCGGCCTCATAGCCGGTCTCGCGCGCGACCTCGTCATAGAGCTTCCAGATGTTTTTGGTGGCCTCGATCGAGGTGTTGAGCGCGATATAGGGATAGCGCTGCTTTGCCGCCCAGATGATGGTTTCCTTGCTCAACACACCCGGGATCCAGACGCGGGGATAGGGCTTTTGCAACGGCACCGCCCAGGGGTTGACGACGCGGTGCTGGTAATGGGTGCCCTCCCAGCGGAACGGCCCCTCGCGCGTCCACGCCGCGACGACCAGATCGTGGGCCTCCTCAAAGCGCTCGCGGTTGTAGGCCGGGCTGACCCCGGCGGCGAGCTGCTCCTGTCCGCCGCCGCGGACAAAACCCGAGACCAGCCGCCCCTTCGAGATCATGTCGATCATCGCCAATTCCTCGGCCAGCCGCACCGGGTTCTCGGCCAAGGGCAGCGGATTGCCGAGCAAGACGATCTTGGCCTTTTTGGTCACCGCGGCCAGGATCGCGGCAAAGATGTTGCACTTGGCCTGCATGCAGAACGGCGCGTTGTGGTGCTCGTTCAGCATGAAGCCTTCGACACCCATTTCTTCGGCGTAGATGTATTGTTCGAGATATTCGTTGTAGAGGCGGCTGCCGGCGACCGGATCATAGTATTTGTTGGAGAACAGCAGCGCGGTCGCGCCGAATTCGAGACCCTTGTCGGCCGGATAGGCGGACATCGGCTGCTCGGTGAAATACATCACATGCATAATGACCTCCTGTTCACGGGGCGGCCCGAGGGGCGGCGGCGGAAGGCGGGTTGTCAGTTTTCGGCGATAAAATTCCCGATCAGCCGGGCGAGCGTCTCGGGTTGCTCCATCTCGGCGAAATGGCCGCAGGCGCGCACCACCTCGAAGCGCGCATTGGGCAGCGCCGCCGCATAGAGTTCGCCGGCACTGCGCGGCACGATCTTGTCGTCGTCGCCCCACGCCACCAGCGCCGGCACCTTCACCCCGCCCAACAGATGCGGCAGGGTCTGGCTATACATGTAGGGCTTCCAGGCGATGCGAAAGCACATCTCGCGGCAGATGTCCCACTCCACCAGCTGGTCGGTCGTGACATCGCCAAAGACGCGGGCAAACGCCGCCTGGTCGTGGAAGCCGGCGCGGGCATAGTCGATATAGCTTAGGATCGCCTGGTCGAGAATGTCACCCTCGGGCGGCTTGACCCCCATCGCGCCAACCAGCGCCAGGCGGTGCAAGCGGTCCGGCGCCATTGTCGCCATCTCGGCCGCAATCCAGCCGCCAAAGCCGAGCCCGACCAGCGAGGCCCGCTCGATCCCCAGATCGGACAGCAGCCACTGATAGATCACCGCGACGTCGCGGACGCTGCGCAACCACTGCGGCCGTTCGGATTTGCCGTAGCCGGGATGGTGCGGCACAATCACGTCGAACCGCGCCGCCAGGGCGTCGTAGAAATCGAGCCGCTCGGGACTGCCGATATCGTGATGCAACACCAGCACCGGGCGGCCGCTGCCGGCGCGCGCGACAAACAGCTTGCCTCCGGCGATCTCGACGTGACGCTCGGCCCACTCCATGGCTGCCCCTCTCGCTTGCCGCCCGATGAAGACTAATGCCAGCGCCAACGCGGCCGCAACCAAACGTTTGCTCATTGCTGGGTTGCAGAGCCGCAAGCCACGACATGATCAGCGAGCTTACGAGTGTCGGGGGGCGGACGGCTCGGGCGCGGTACCCGGAGGGCGTGTCGTCGCCGACCCGCGCTATTGCGCGGGCTGACCCAGACAGTGGCCGGGAACCCATTTGCCGTTCGCGTAATCGGCCGGGACCCAAGGCGTTCCGGGCGGTGTTCCCGGCGGGCAGGCTTGTGCCTGTGGGGTCGTCGGGGCGCACCCGGTTGCGGCCGCAACGGCCGCCAAACCGACCAGACAAGCAAACGCTCTGATGGCAAAACGCATGGCCGCTCCGGGCTTGATTGACAGCGATGACACCCTCAGCGCCGCCATCATCATAGAGCGCGTGCAATCGACCGCGATCATCAAATGGCGAGGGTGGCATGGGTCGCGGCGAAGGCGCCAGAGCGGGCCGCGGGCGTATATGCGGCGAGCGCCGACAAAGCCGCGAAGGCTGCCATCGGGAGCCGGTTGATTGGGCACCCGATCGGCGGCGCGGCTGCGCTGGCACGACGACAGTCGAGCTACCCGAACCGACCGGCGACAGGGCTCGCCTCCTGGTACGGCATCCCTGAATTCGTTTTTGGCATGCGGCCGATGCCGCTATCGATCTGCCGCCCGCACCGCCAGATTTTCGCCGGCTCGCCAAGGCGGTTCGGGGCTGGTAGGATCACAACCGGAGGCGGAGCGGGAGAGCGGTTCCGGTTCGGGTCGAAGGGCGCCGCGCCGGCCGCCTTCGGGCCTCCGAAGATCGGCTGGTCGGCGCAGTTGTTTACCGAAGTCCCCGTAGCTCAGGCGGATAGAGCAACAGTTTCCTAAACTGTGGGTCGCAGGTTCGAGTCCTGCCGGGGACGCCACTCAATTTCCTGACTTCGATCATCCGCAGCCTCCCTAGGGGGGCCGACCGGGGCGTCGCGTTTCTGGAGTTTTGTCAGGGTTCGGGGTCCGCGGGCGCGGTCCACCTCTAACCCGATTCATGCTTGGCCTTGTCTTGTTCGGTGACGGCCGCATGATATTGGCGCCGGATGCTGGCGAGATCGACGCTCGGTTTCGGATAGGTCATACGCAGATCTTCCATCGTGTCGGCGACAATCTGCGAAACGGCCAGATTACGAAACCATTTGTGATTGGCCGGCACCACGTACCACGGGGCATGCTTGGTGCTCGTGCGCTCGATCGCCGCTTCGAAGGCGGCCATGTAACTGTCCCAATACTCGCGTTCGGTGTAGTCGGATTCACTGATTTTCCAGTTGCGACAGGGATCGTCGAGACGCTCGGCAAAGCGGGCCAGCTGCTCGTCCTTGCTGATGTGCAGGAAAAATTTGAGGATCGTTGTCCCGCTCTCCGCCAGCAATTTCTCAAAGGCGCGAATGTGTTCGTAGCGCGCCATCCACGTCGCCTTGTCGACCAGCTTGTGAACGCGCGCGACAAGGATGTCCTCGTAGTGGGAACGGTTGAAGATCGTGATCTCGCCCTTGGCCGGGACGTGCGGATGCACCCGCCACAGGAAATCGTGCGCCAATTCCGCCGATGTCGGCTGCTTGAACGCGACAACCCGCGCGCCCTGAGGGTTGAGCGCGCTGAACACGTGGTTGACCGTCCCGTCCTTGCCGCCGGCATCGACTGCCTGCAGCACGATCAGCACCGATTGCTTCTTTTCGGCATAGAGCAGCGCTTGCAAGAGGGTGAGCTTTCGCCGGTAATGCGCGATCTCTTCTTCGGCCGCCTCGGCCGTCTCGTGATGTCCCTTATAGTCGGGATCGATCCTGGCGAGGCTGAGCTTGCCGCCGGGATCGATGCGAAATTTCTTGCGGAAATTCACGGCAGTCTCCAGCGCCTCGGCCAAGCTCCCCGCGGGCCCATCTCTCTTCGCCGGAGCTTGGGCGTAACGGCCCCGACCGGCGAACCGGGCGGACCATTGTCGATTTAGTCTTTATTGGTGCTGCATGGAAGCAAGCGGCCCCGGGGGCGCAAAGCCGGCGCCTGTCACCCGGGCGGGTGTCCGGTTGCGAACACACAAAACCGATCCGCCAGCCGACCGCTCGCCGGCGTCGGTTTCACCCGGCTGAGCGGCCGCCGGCGTCGGCGACGAGCAACGCCACAGATCCGTGCCACGCCGCTAGTGGGAAATCCACTCCCTTTCGAAGCGTGCGAAACAATCGCGCTCGCCGGGCATTTTGACCCAGCCGGCAAGCAGCCGCGGTGTCGCGAGCAGCATCCGGTCCTTCAGATGGGTCGAGTTGAGCTCGTATTCCTCGAAGGTCGAGACGGTGATCTTCTGGTTGTGCGGGTCGTCCTGGAAGCGGCTGGCGCACAGCGACACGGTCTCGAGATAAGGCCGACGGTCGGCGCCCGATTTCAGATAGGCGTTGGCCACCGCGGTCGACTTGGCATAGTCGAGCGACATGATGGCCTCATCCAGCTCGGCAAGCAGCGCCTGCGGGGTGCGGCCGTTGCCGTTATAGCCGCCGATCTCGTCCTCGATGACCGATGTGACGAGCTTGTTCTCATGCGCCACGTCGTTGACGAAGTTGGCCATCAAATAAAGAATGCGCGCCTTGTATGGACTTTTGGCATGGCGCAGCCAGTTGTTGGCGACGTTGCAGTAGTCGAACGGATGTTGGCCGTTGGTGAATTGGCGCGCAACGGTCGTGCGCAAGATCAATTCGGCGGCGCCGAGCTGGATCGTATCGCCGAGGCTGTGGATCGATATGCCGTTTTTCAGGTGGGCGGTGATCAGCCCCCACACCGTCTCGCTATCGGCGAGCATCAATTGCTGGATCATGTCCTCGACCTGGGCCGGCGACAGCGGCGTCTTGTTGCGCGCTTCGAGACCCTTGCCGGCATCCTCGAACTCGGCGGTGATCAATACCGAGGCAGCGTCGTACAGCGAATAATAAAGCGGCCCGACCGCCATGTCCGGGACGCCCATGTAAAAGACGCCGTGCGACTGCTCCCACCCGATATAATTGGCAAGGTCGGTCACGGCGCGGGCACGGATCGCCTTGTGGCCGGTGTTGCGCGCCTTGCGCCCGATCACCGTCTCCTGAATGTCGATCAGGCCCAGGAATTCGATTGTTTCCTGCAATGCCGGGCGCGCCGCCGGCTCTTCGGCCAGGCCCAGAAACAGCCCGTGGCAGCGCTTTGAATCGCCGGTCATTGTGGCGATCATATAGGCGTGCAGGCGCTCTTCGAGCGTGCCGGCTTCCCTGATCGGCTGGGCGTCTTCGAGCCACACGACCGGCCCGTAATCCGGCGGCGGCACCTGCACACCCTTCATCGTTGCGTAGCGGCCGGGATATTTGAACAGCAGCTGGTTCCAAATATCGAGGCCGGCGCCGATATACCAGACGCTCTGCAGCAGCGGCAGCAGCCGGTATCGCTCCGGCAAATACGGCATCAGATAGGTCGAAGCGCGCAGACCGAGCAATGTGTGGTCGTTGTTGGTCAGCGCAATGTTGCCGTCCTTGATATTGATGTGGCAGGGCACGTTGACAAACGGCGCCTCGGCGGCGGCAACGACGCTCAACGCCTCGCCGATCGAACGCCCGTCGCGCGCGATCATGCGGTAGAACAGATCGGTGGTGCGTGCCTGGTCGCGTTCGAGGATCGCCTCGGTCAACGGCGCAAAGGCCTTATCTTCGCGGAATTCGTCTCGGGTGCGGAGCATCAGCGTCGTTCCTCACGCGGCCAGCCGGTAGAGCGGCGAGCCTAACCCTCGGCGGCGGCGCTCGTAAACCGACCGGCGCGGCAGGCAGCCATGCGTCAGACGGGCTGCGGCGCGGAGCGATACCGGCGCCCGCTGCGGGCCCGCTGCCCGGCCGGGCCCTCGCTGCGGGTCAGGTTAAAGGCGGTGTTGACCAGCGCCACATGCGAAAAGGCCTGGGGGAAATTGCCGAGCTGGCGCTTGCCGCGAGGATCGTATTCTTCGGCCAGCAGCCCGACATCATTGCGCAGCGACAGCAGATGCTCGAACAGCTCGCGCGCCTCGGCGATCCGGCCCTGCAACACGTAATTGTCGGCAAGCCAGAAGCTGCAGGCGAGAAACGCCCCCTCGCCGGGCGGCAGACCGTCGACGCCGCGGCCGGTGTCGTAGCGCAACACCAGCCCGTCGACGACCAGGTGGCGCTCGATCGCGCGGATCGTGCCGACGATGCGCGGATCGCTGACCGGCAGGAAACCGACCAGCGCCATCTGCAACAAGGCGGCGTCGATCGCTCTGGAGCCGTAAGCCTGAACAAAGGAGCCGAGCTCGGGATCATAGGCGTTGGCGCAGACATCGGCGTGGATCCGGTCGCGAATCGCCCGCCACGACCCGGTTTCCTGCGGCCGGCCGATGAGCTCGGCGATCTTGATCGCGCGGTCAAACGCAACCCAGGCCATGACCTTGGAATGGGTGAAATGCTGCGGCGGCCCGCGCACCTCCCAGATGCCTTCGTCCGGCTCGTTCCACACTTGCGCCAAATGGTCGAGAACGGCGCGCAAGATCGGCTCTCCCCGGGCGGTCGGCGGCAGCCCGTTCAACAGCGCGTGATAGAAGGCGTCGAGAAGTTCGCCGTAAATGTCGAGCTGGGTCTGGTCTGATGCGGCATTGCCGACCCGTACCGGGCGCGAATCCTCGTAACCCGGCAGCCACGGTATCTCCCACTCGGCCAAATGGCGTTCGCCGGCGATCGCATACATGATCTGGATCTGGTCGGGGCTGCCGGCAACGGCGCGAAACAGCCAATCGCGCCAGGCCCGCGCCTCGCCGGAATAGCCGGCATGCATCAGCGCCAGCAAGGTCAGCGTCGCGTCGCGCAACCAGCAATAGCGGTAATCCCAATTGCGTGGGCCGCCAAGCTGTTCGGGCAGCGAGGTGGTCGGCGCCGCGACAATGCCCCCGGTCGGGGCGTAGGTCAGACCTTTGAGCACGACCAGCGAGCTTTTGACGGTGTCGCTCCACGGCCCGGCCGGCATGCATTGGCGGCTCCATTGACGCCAGAAGGCGAGAGCCATGTCGAGCGCATGTTCGGCGTCGATCGGTCGCGGCGGCGGCTGGTGCGAGGCGCCGTAGCCGAGCGTGAACGGCACCGTCTCGCCCGCCGCCACGTCGAACGTGCCGACCGTCGTCAAATCCTCGCCGGCCAGTGCCACCGGGGTGCGCACGACAACCCGCTCCGGCCCGGCGATCGCCGAAATGCCGCCTTCCGCCAGACGCTCGACCCAGGGCACGCGATAGCCGTAGTCGAAGCGCAAAATCAGCTCGACGCGCATGCTGACCCGGCCGCGCAGCCCGCGCACCAGCCGCACCAGATGCGGCGCGCCGTGCCGCGGGCGAAAGAAATCGACGAGTTCAACCGCCCCCTCGGCGGTTTCGAAGGTCGTGGCCAGCACCAGCGAGGCGTTGATATAGCGTCGCGTGACCCGCACCGGCGGGGCCACCGGTGCGATCAGCCAGCGGCCATGTTCGGGCCGGCCGAGCAATGCGGCAAAGCAAGCCGGCGAATCGAATCGCGGCAGACACAGCCAATCGATCGAGCCGTCGCGCCCGACCAAGGCGGCCGTGCCACAATCGCCAATCAATGCGTAATCCTCGATGCGCAGGTTTGACATACCGGCCCCGAACCCTCCTTTTGCCCGATTTGGCGCGGTCATATTGCAACGCAATATTGAACGCGCGGGAAATGGACCAACCGCGCACGGCTTGCGACCACTGCTCCCTATAATAAGAGCCGCAGCCGAGCTCCGACACCGCCAGACGCAGGCCGACGGCGGGCGAGGGCGGCGCGGCCCTGTGGCCCGCCTGATGCGCCAGGAAGCGGCTGCATCGGCCGGCGCCTTCTGCTAGAAGGCTTGGAGGCGTGGTACCGTGGAGACGAAAAAATGATGGTTGCCGGGGCGTTTCGGAATGTGGCCCGTCGGGCCGCTCCGTTGGTCCTGGCGATGGCTGGCATCCTCGTCGCCACGGCCGTCGCGGCCTTGCCGCAGGCCGATCCGCAGGACCGGGTGCGCGGCTTTTACGCGGTTTTGCTCAGCACCATGAAGAACGGGCGTTCGCTCGGCGAAAGCGGGCGCTATCAGGCCCTGGCGCCGGTCGTCAACAACCTGTTCGATGTGCCGTCAATGGCGCGGCTCGCGGTCGGGCCGGCCTGGGACGGTCTCACCGCAGCGCAGCGCGACCAGATCACCGCCGCGTTTGCGCGTTATGTTTCGGCGACCTATGCCGATCGCTTCAACAGCTATTCGGGGCAGCAGCTTCAGGTCACCGGCGGCCAGCCTTACGCCGACGGCGTCATCGTCGAGACGCGAATCGTCAAGCCGGGGGAGCAGCCGGTCACCATCAATTACATGATGCGCCAGCATCAGGGGGTCTGGCAGATCGCCGATGTCTATCTCGACGGCACAATCAGCCAAGTGGCAACCCAGCGATCGGAGTTTCACTCGATCCTGGCGCATGACGGCGTCAACGGGCTGATCGCGGCGCTGACCCGCAAGGCCGATCTGTTGACCAGCAACAGCCCGCGCTCACCCTGATCGAGCCGCCGTCACACACGCCGCGGGCGCGCTGCAAGGGATTGGGCGGTTGTCGGTTTGTCAGTCGGGGGCGATGGCGGGGCCGCTCAAACCGTCTCTGGCGGTCGGTGCCGGCAATGCTGTCGCCGCCGGAGCGGGGCCGGTGAGCGGGCTGTTGATCAGCGGCTCGAGCTCCGGCTCGAGCGCCTTCAGCAGATGAACCGCAAGCGCGCTGGAAAACTGGTATTGGGCGGCCGCGGCGCCGGGAACATAAGCGGTGATCGTGCCGTAGAAACGGTTGCCGAGATAGAACACAAAGGTGGCGGTACGGTCGACAACCCGCTCGCCCTTCAGATATCCGCCGCGGCCATAAATGTGATAGCGGTTGTCGCCCGTGCCGGTCTTGCCGCCGACCGGCAGCAGGCGGCCATCGGCGGTATGGTAGACGCCGTCGACCGCCTTTCCGGTGCCGCCGGCCACCACCGAGGCCAGTGCCCGCTGCACCGTCCGCGCGATTTCCGGGGCCAGGACCCGTTCCGGCCGCGGTGCGGCGACCATGTCGGTCTGATAGGGGGTGCCGTCGGCGAAGTCGAGCCGTTCGAGATCGACGGTCCTGAGCCGCAAACCGTCATTGGTGATGATGCCCATCAGCTCGGCCAGCGCGTCAGGACGGTCTCCCGAGGCGCCGATCGCGGTGCCGAGCGATGGCACGAGGTGTCCGAACGGGTAGCCCTGACGCCGCCAATCCTGCCAGATCTGTTCGAACGCCAGCTGTTCGAGAATGGTCTTGATCCGGACATTCTGCTGGAACGTCTTATTCGGCCGGTAGAGCCAGACATAGGCGGCACGGATCGCCGCCGGGCTCGCCTCGACAACATCGTGCCAGGTGGCGGCGGGATGATGTCGCAAATAACCGACGAGCCAGATTTCAAGGGGATGGACGCCGGCGATATAGCCTTCGTCGTTGAGCGAGAATTTATCGGCCGAGAATTCCCGATAAAGCTCCCACAGACGGTTGTCGTCGAGCTCGGCAAAACTTTCACGCGGCATGTGCCGCTGCAGGAACGCGATCATCGCCGCGCGATCGGCATGCCGGTGAATGGCCAGAAAGATGTCGGCCAGATGGCTGGCCAGCGGACGGGTATGGCTGGCGAGCTTGTCGAGGGCTTCGTCGGGGCTCAGGCCGTGGTAATCCTTCCAGAAGCGGTACAAATAGGTGCGCCCCTCCTGCGCGACAAAGCGATCGAGATAGGCTTGCCGCGACGGATCATTGGGATTGGACAACAACGCATTCTCGTTGATGCCGAGTCGCGCGATATAATAGTTGCGGATGTCATGCATCAAGCGGATGAATGCGGCGTTGACCGAATATTGGAATGCGGTGGCAACCGTCGGGACCCAGTGGTTTTCGATCTTGTCGAAGTTGGCGAAGGAATTCTCGCCGCCGCCGGTAAAAAAGGTAACCGGTGCGGCTGAATATTTGCGCTGCATCGCGGCATCGAGCATCGCCTGCAGTCCGTCATCGCCGTCGGCCATCCATTGCGCGGCCCAGCGCGTGATCGGGTCGTCCTTGGCCGCCGCCGCGATTGCCAACAGTTGCGAGCGCGGCAATGACGCGAACCGGGTATGCAGCGCATCGACGATGTCGAGATAGGTGATCAGGGTGCGCAGCTTGGCCGTCGACCCAAGCTGCAGTTTTGCGCCGGAATTGATGTCGAACGGCTCGTTCAGGCTGTCCGCGCGCACCCGTACGTAATTGCAATTGGCGCCGCGCTCGTACACGACCACGCTCCAGGCGATGCGGGCCGGGCTGGCGCTGCCGAGCAGCTGCTTGCCGTAGAGATCGAGCGAATGGTCATAGGCCGGGTCGCCGAGCCGGCTTAGCACGTCCATGACCCGTCGCTGGGTCGTGGTATCGATACTCGCCCACGCCGACAGGTCGAGCCGGTCGAGCCGGTACAAATCGGGAAGGTGCAACAGCGTTGCCAGCCGATCACGCAATTGCACGGTCGTCTTGCTGTCGACATCGATCTGCGCGGTGGATGGCGGCAGGTTGTCGCGAAATTCGAGGCGCGCATGAAGGGCCGCGTCGCGCAGCCCCGGATCGATCACACCGGCCTCGGCGAGAAGATGCAAATAGCGGTCGGTCAGCCGCGCCAGCGCCTGGTGGTCGGCAACCAGGTAATAGCTCGGCCGCCGGCCGGCGAGCAGCAGGCTGAGCACCTGGCGATAGATCTCGCCTTTACGCGCAAGCTCGGCCGGGGTCGTCGCCGGTGCCGTCAACACCCAGTCGGCATAGGCAAGATCGGTGCCGAACCAGCGCCACAGCGCCTCCGGGACGCCGATCACCTCGCCATAGCCGGGGCGCGATCCCAGCGGCTCGGCGTTCAGATAGGAGATCATGATGTTCTGCCGTTCGCGCAGCGTGTCGCGCCCGTCGAGATAAGCGTGGACCGAGGCGGTCAGCATCTGCCGCAGCTTTTCGGCCGGATCGGGTGTGCGGCCCTCGGGCGAATGGCGGAATTTTTCGAGCTGGGTGGCAAGCGTGCTGCCGCCGCCGGCACGCCAGCGATGGTTGATGACGCCGGCGATGCGTCCCGCCACGGCGAGAGCAAAACGCGGCCAATCGATCGCGGGGTTGCGCTCGGGCGCGCCGGCGGCAAACAGGTCGCGATCTTCGATGAACGACAAGCTGTTGACGACGATCGGCGGGATCGCGGCAAAGTCGGGATAGCTACGCTCGGGATAGGTGGCGCGGTAGAGCAGGCGACCGTGACGGTCGTAAAGGACGAGCCCGGCGCGCTCTTTTTCGTGATAGACGGCGTAGCCGCCATCCTTGACAAAGGCCAAAAGCTGCGGCGACCACCGCGCCTGTTTGGCGATCGCGAAATGATCGGCCTCGAGCGAGGCGGTGAAACGCGGCAGTTCGGCGTAGCCAAGCCGCTCGTCGTAGGGCCCGTATTTCGGGAAGATGATGGCGGCGCTGGGACCCTCACCGGCGGCAAAGCTCATGCTTCGCGCCAAGCGCGAAAAGATCAGTGATTGCAGAAACGAGGTGCGGATCTCGACCGCGATCCCCCAACCGACCACAGCCAGTACTGCCGCCACCGCGCCCCAGCGCAGCAGCATGAGCAATCGCGACCACGGCGTGAACTTGGCGTCGGCGACCCCGCGGCGCCAGATTTTGCGATGGCGCAAACGCCCCCAAACTGCATCGACCATAACGGCCGCTCCGGCCTCTCACTCCCGGCCGCAGGCAAACGGCAGAATAGAGGTAAGCGATCCAAACCCGCTGGAAGAGACTCCATACCAAAATTGTCGCGCGCTAACGCAACGGTGCCATGCGTTCTGCGCTGCCCATGCCCGCGATGGCGCCCAGTGTCGCAAAGAGAGGTGAATTTTTCCTAAAATGAGAAATCGCCCGCCGAAGCGGGCGGTGCGCTCGCCGCCCTTCGCGCGCGCGAAAGGCGCCACGCGCGGGGAGCGACGGGGAGAACGGTTTGGTGCGCGGTTCAGCCGCCGCCGATCTTCGGGATCAGATAGATTTCGCTGTCCGGTTCGAACGCCGCCAGATACGCGTCCTGATAGATCTCGCCGTTGATCGCCACCGCCATCCCTTCCTCGACCTGATGGCCGAGGCCGGGATAGCGGCGTTCGAGTTCAAGCACGAGGCGACGGAAATTGTTCGCCTCGACATCAAATTCGGAGACGCCGCCGGTGAAACGGCGCGCCGCCTGACCCGAAATCACGACATGCGGCATTTGCGGCCTGTCCCGCTGCTCGTATTTCCCATTCCATGAGTCACGCGTCACCCCTCCCGACGCGGCGCGCCGGCCTCCCCCGGGTGAGCGGGAAAAGCCTGCTTGGCGGATCGGTCGCCCCGATTGATCGGAGCGGCCGCTTCCCGCTGCGGGTCGGAGAGGCGGGCCGGGTGCAGGATAGCAATACCGCCCCCATCGCAGATCGCGCCGGACCCGGTCCCGCCGCTACTCTGCGGCTTTGCGCGCCGGCTGGGCGGCGTCAAGCGCGGCCCTGAGCCGGGGCGGCGACATCGGCAAGTCGCGCAGCCGCACCCCGGTCGCCGCGGCAATCGCGTTGCCGACCGCCGCCATCGGCGGCACGATCGGCACTTCGCCGACACCGCGCGCGCCAAATGGATGCCGCGGATTGGGGATTTCGACCATGACCGCGTCGATCATCGGCAGGTCGGAGGCGACCGGCACGCGGTAATCGAGGAACCCCGGGTTATCGAGCCGGCCGTTCTGGTCGTAAATGTATTCCTCGTTCAGCGCCCAGCCGATGCCCTGGGTGACGCCGCCCTGGATCTGGCCCTCGACATAAGAGGGGTGGATGGCCCGCCCGACATCCTGGATCGCGGTGTAGCGCAAAACCTTGACCGCCCCGGTCTCGCGGTCGACCTCGACGTCGCAGATATGGGTGGCAAAACCGGGCCCCGCACCCTGAGCGTTGATCGACACCTCGGAGGTGATGGGTCCGCCCGTGCGTCCCGCTTTGAGCGCGATCTCGGCGAGCGACAACGGCTCGAAACTGCCGGCATTGGCGCCCGCCGGATAGGCCTTGCCATCCTTCCATTCGACCGCGTCGGCGGGGATGTCCCAGATCATCGCGGCGCGCTTTTTGAGCTCCTCGACAACCTTTTCAGCCGCCTGGGTCGCGGCCATCCCGGTGGCAAAGGTCACACGGCTGCCGCCGGTCAGGAACGAAAAGCCGATCGAGCTCGTGTCGGCGACGATCGGGCGCACCCGCTCGACCGGAATCCCGAGGATTTCCGCGACCATCATCGCCATCGACGCGCGCGAGCCGCCGATATCGGGATTGCCGGTCGCGACCACCGCGGTTCCGTCCTCGTTGATGTGCACCGCGGCGCTCGATTCACCGCCGATATTGAACCAGAAGCCCGAGGCGATGCCGCGGCCCTGATTGGGGCCGAGCGGGATTTTCATATGCGGATGATTTTTTGCGGCCTCGATGGTCTCGCGATAGCCGATATTCTGCCAGGTCGGGCCATGGAGCGCCTTGACGCCGTCCTTGGCCGCGTTTTTCTCGCGCAACGCCAACGGATCGATGCCGAGCTGTTGCGCCAACTCGTCCAGGCAGCTTTCCACGCCCCAGGAGGAATTGGGCGCGCCGGGGGCACGGTAGGCCGCGACTTTCGGACGATTGGAGACAACGTCGTAACCGACGGTGCGGGCGTTGGGGATATCGTACATGGCAAAGGCGCACATGCAGCCCGGCCCGACTGGGGAACCCGGAAATGCGCCGGCCTGGTATTTGAGGATCACCTCGCCGGCGGTCAGCCGCCCGTCCTTTTTGGCGCCAAGCTTGACTTCGACAACCGAGCCGGCGGCCGGTCCGGTGGCGCGAAACACCTCTTCGCGGCTCATCACCATCTTGACCGGGCGGCCGGTCTTCTTGGCCAGCGCCAGCGCCACCGGCTCGAGATAGACGAGGGTCTTGCCGCCAAAACCGCCGCCGATCTCGGCCGGGATCGCGCGAATATTGGCGATATCGATGCCGAGCAGTTTGGCGCAATAGGCGCGCACCATGAACTGGCCCTGGCTCGAGCTCCAGATCGTGCATTGTCCGTCGGCCGCCACCGATACGACGCAGGCATGCGGCTCGATATAGCCCTGATGCACGGGCGGGCTCGTATAGCGCCGCTCGATGATCACATCGGCGTCGCGGAAGCCGGCGTCGAGGTCGCCTTTGCTGAAGCTGATGACCTTGGCGATGTTTGAGGGCCGGGTCGGCTTGGGATCCATCCCCTGGGTGAACAAATCGTCGTGCAGCAGCGGCGCATCGGGCTTCATCGCCTCCTCGACATCGATGACGTGCGGCAGCACGTGATAATCGACCTCGATCAGCTCGCACGCCTCTTCGGCGATTGACGGCGAGATGGCGGCGACGGCCGCGACCGCATGACCGTCATAGAGCACCTTGTCGCGGGCCATGCAATTGCGCGACAGGTCGCGGAAGTTCATCGGTCCTTCGCCGACAAACGCTTCCTCGGACGCGATCGGCGGAAAATCCTCCCATGTCACCACCGCCTTGACCCCGGGCAAGGCCAGCGCCTTGTCGACATTGATCGACAGAATGCGGGCATGGGCGTGCGGGCTGCGCTTGACCTTGGCCCACAACATGCCGGGCATCGTCATGTCGGCGCCGAAATTGGCGCGCCCGGTGACCTTGTCGACGCCGTCGGGGCGGATCGGCCGGGTGCCGACGACCTTTTGCAATTCCTTTGGAATAAACGTCATGGGACCCTCACTTCCGCTCCTGCAAACCGCCGCCTCCGCACCAGCGGGGCCCAGAATGCCCGGATCCGGGCCTGGATCCCCGCGGCAGCGGGGATGACGAGGTTAAACCACCCAGCCATCGGCGCTCGGCAATGGGTTTGCGCGGCGCCATGGCTTGCGCTATCGGCAAAGGCGCGCCGCTATTCCGCGGCCTGCCGCATCGGCTCGCCGTCGAGCGCCGCCAACAGCCGCGGCGGCGACATCGGCAAATCGCGCAGCCGCACCCCGGTCGCATCGGCAATGGCGTTGGCCACGGCCGCCATCGGCGGCACGATCGGCACTTCCCCGACGCCGCGCGCGCCAAAGGGATGCCGCGGATTGGGCACTTCGACCATGACCGTGTCGATCATCGGCATGTCCGAGGCGACCGGCACGCGGTAATCGAGGAACCCCGGGTTTTCGAGCCGGCCATCCTGGTCGTAGATGTATTCCTCGTTCAGCGCCCAGCCAATGCCCTGGGCGACCCCGCCCTGCATCTGCCCTTCGACGTAAGAGGGGTGGATCGCCCGCCCGACATCCTGGATCGCGGTGTAGCGCAGGATCTTGACCGCTCCGGTCTCGCGATCGACCTCGACATCGCACAGATGGGTGGTAAATCCCGGCCCCTGGCCTTGCGCGTTGATCTGCACCTCGGCCGATATCGGGCCGCCGGTGCGCGCCGAACGGTTGGCGATCGTGGCAAGATCGAGCGGCTCGAAGCTGCCGGCATTGGCCCCGGCCGGATAGGCCTTGCCGTCTTTCCACTCGACCGCGTCGGGGCTGATGTCCCAGGTGATCGCGGCGCGCTTTTTGAGTTCTTCGACGACCTTTTGCGCCGCCTGGGTGACGGCCATGCCGCCGGCAAAGGTGACGCGACTGCCGCCGGTCGAGGCGCTGAACCCGATCGCGGTCGTGTCGCCGACCACCGGCCGCACATTCTCGAACGGCACGCCCAACACCTCGGCCACCATCATCGCCATCGAGGCGCGCGACCCGCCGATGTCGGGATGACCTTCGGTGACCGTCACCGTGCCGTCTTCATTGACATGCACCGCCGCGCTCGATTCGCCGCCGGCGTTGTGCCAAAAGCCGCAGGCGATGCCGCGGCCCTGGTTGGGCCCGAGCGGGGTGCGGTAATGCGGATGCGCCATCGCCTCTTCGATGGTGCGCAAATAGCCGATATTGTTCCAGGTCGGGCCATGGGCCGCCTTGGTGCCGTCGCGGGCGCCGTTCAGGCGGCGCAATTCCAGCGGGTTGATGCCGAGCTCGCGGGCCAGTTCGTCGATGCAGCTTTCGACCGCGAACGACCCGATCGGCGCCCCGGGGGCGCGATAGGCGGCGACTTTGGGGCGGTTGCACAACACGTCGTAGCCGGTCGTCTCGGCATTGGGGATGTCGTAAGGCGCCAGCGAGCAGATGCAGCCCTGCTGCACCGGCGAGCCGGGAAACGCCCCCGCCTGGTATTTGAGCACGGTTTTGGCGGCGGTGATGCGGCCGTCCTTTTTGGCGCCGAGCTTGACCTCGACGACCGCGCCCGAAGTCGGCCCGGTGGCGCGAAACACCTCTTCGCGGCTCATCACGATCTTGACCGGCCGGCCGGATTTTTTCGACAGCATATAGGCCAGGGGCTCAAGATAGATGATTGTCTTGCCGCCAAAGCCGCCGCCGATTTCGGCCGGGATCGCGCGGATATTGGCAATGTCGGCGCCGACCATGCGCGCGGTGTAGGCGCGGACCATGAACTGGCCTTGGCTCGAACTCCAGATCGTGGTCTGGCCGTCGGGTGCGACCGACACAAGACAGGCATGCGGCTCGATATAGCCCTGATGCACGGGCTTGGTCGTATAGCGGCGCTCGATGATCACATCGGCGTCGCGAAACCCGGCCTCGACATCGCCTTTGGTGAAGCGCACGACCTTGGAGACATTCGACGGCTTGGTCGGCCGCGGCTCGATGCCGGCGGTGAAAATGTCGTCGTGCAGGACCGGCGCGTCCGGCGCCATCGCCGCCTCGACATCCATGACATGCGGCAGCACCTCGTATTCGACCTCGATCAGATCGAGCGCCTCGGCGGCGACGGCCGGCGAGACCGCGGCCACCGCGGCGACCGCATGGCCTTCATACAGCACCTTGCCGCGGGCGATGCAGTTGCGCGACAGGTCGCGCAGATTGTGCGGGGCAGCACCGATCTGCGCCTTTTCCGGCGGCACGTCGGGAAAGTCGGCGCCGGTGACGATCGCCTTGACGCCGGGCAGGGCCAGCGCCTTGTCCAGGTTGATCGACAGAATGCGGGCATGGGCATGGGGGCTGCGCTTGATCTTGGCCCACAGCATGCCGGGCATCGTCATGTCGGCGCCGAAATTGGCGCGCCCGGTGACCTTGTCGACGCCGTCGGGGCGGATCGGCCGGGTGCCGACGATTCTGAGGGTACTCTTGTCGAGATAGGTCATTCGGCCGCCTCCCGTCGCATCTCCGCCGCGGCGTCGAGCACGGCGCGGATGATCTTGTCGTAACCGGTGCAACGGCACAGATTGCCGGCCAGCCAATAGCGCGTTTCCTCTTCGGTCGGGTTCTTGTTGTGGTCGAGCAGCGCCTTGGCCGCGACAATAAACCCGGGCGTGCAGAAACCGCACTGCAAGGCCGCGTGTTCGAGGAATTTCTGCTGGACCGGGTGCAGCTTGTCGCCCTCGGCGATGCCTTCGACAGTGGTGATGTTGCGGCCGTCGGCCTCGGCGCCGAGCATCAGGCACGAGCAGACGATATTGCCGTCACAGATCACGGTGCAGGCGCCGCAATCACCCGAACTGCACCCTTCCTTGCTGCCGGTCAGACCCAGCTCGTCGCGCAACACGTCGAGCAAGGTCTGTTGCGGTTCGCACAAGAATTCGGTCGGCTCCCCGTTGATGGTGGTCGAGACGTGAATTTTGGCCATTAGCGTGCTCCAGCGCGTTCAAAGGCGATTTTCGCCGCGCGGCGGGCAAGGACGCCGGCGACTTTGGTGCGGTATTCGATCGTGCCGCGTTTGTCGGTGATCGGCTTGCAGGCGCGTTGCGCGGCGGCGTCGAGGGCGGCGTTGGTGGCCTCGTCGAGGCGATGGCCGATCAGCGCCCGAGCCGCCTCTTCGACAATGACCTGGGTCGGCGCCACCGCTCCCAACACAACCCGGGCGTCGGTGCATACGCCGCTGTTGTCGAGCGTTACGTTGACCGCGCAGCCGACCACCGCGATGTCCATCTCGGTGCGCGGGATAAAGCGCAAATAGGCGTCGGACTGGTGCGGCTTGGGTTTGGGCACGTGGAATTCGACGATGAATTCGCCTTTTTCCAGCGAGGTCCGCCCGGGTCCGGTGACGATCGCCTCGACCGGCGCGGTGCGGCGGCCGTTGGGGCCGGCGATGACGCAGGTGGCGCGCGCGGCGATCAGCGCCGGCACACTGTCGGCCGCCGGCGAGGCGTTGCACAAATTGCCGGCCAGCGAAGCGCGCCCCTGGACCTGTTGCGAGCCGATCAGATCGGCGCCCTCGACAATCCCCGGCCAAGCGTGTTCGAGCGCGGCATTGCCGCTCAGCATGACGCCGGGCGTGGCGGCGCCGATCACAAATTTATCGGTTTCCTCACGAACGCCGATCAGGCCGGGAATGCGTTTCAAATCGACAATCGTGTCGGGCCGCATCCGTCCCGAGCGCAATTGCACCAAAAGATCGGTCCCGCCGGACAGCGGCTTGGCCAAACCGGCGCTGGCGGTCAGCGCCCGCACGGCCTCGTCCACGGTCGTCGGTGCGGTGAAGCTCACATTGGGCATGTCTGCTCCTGGTTGTCGCGGGCGCCGAGACGAGGCTCCCGCAGGCCGAAATTCCCTGGCGCGGCACGGGCCGGTTCGGAGGCCACCGCAGGCAGCGCGCATTCTCGATTACACCATGACCGAAGGCGGCGTGAAGCGCTATGTTCCGATGCCGTCCGGCGATGGCCGCAGTGCGCCGCACCATGATCTTGATCATAGGGCAAAACGCCGCCGATGACAGCCGGATCGGCAAGATTTTGAGGCGCTCCGGTCGCCGCCGCGGCGCCGCGCCGTGATCCCGGCACCCGGATCAACCCCCTCAGACCGCGATCGCCCCTGACGCCGGCATCCGCGCCGCCGCGGGGTGGCGAGCGGTCAGGCCCGGGCGAGCAGTGGCGAGGGATAGCGCTGCTGACGCCACACCAATGTGCCGATCACCGCCAGATTGGCGAGGTTGAACAGGATGCCGGCGGCAAACGCGACCGCGTAAAAACCGACATAGTCGTAGATCGCCCCCGCCATCCACCCGCCAAAGGCCATGCCCGAGCCGCTGCACAACAGCAGGCTCGGCACCCGCCACGACGCCTCGCTGGCCGGAAACAATTCGCGGATCGCCAACACATAGGCCGGGATGATGCCGCTAAAGCCGAGACCGAAGGCGACCGAGACGACAAACAGCCCGGCTTCGTCCTGGGTCAGCAGAAACCCGATCATCGCCGCCGCCTGGCAGGCCGAACCGGCGAGGATCGCGCGCAGGCCGCCATAGCGATCGGCGACCCAGCCCCATAGCTGGCGGCCGGCAAAAGCGCTGGCCAGCAGCACCGACAGCATCGCGCTGCCCTGGGTCAGCGGGATGCCGAGATCGCTGCAGAACGCGACCAGATGGCCTTGCGGCATGGCCATCGGAACGCAACACAAAAAGCTCGCTGCGCTCAACAGCACGAGGGCGGTGTTTGGCCGCAGGCCCAAGACCGGCGCGCCGGAAACCGGCTCGGCCGGGCCGCTGGCGGCATGCGCCGATTGCGGGGCGGCGCCGAACACCAGCGAGGCGACGGGCAAAATCACCGCGACCACGAACAGGCCGTAGATCCGCATCGTCTGCTGCCAGCCGATGCTCTCGACCAGATGGCCGAACATCGGCGCCCAGATCGTGCCGGCAACCGCCTGGCCGCTGGCGATCAGCGCCAGGGCGCTGCCGCGGCGCCGATCGAACCAGCGCGAGACATAGACATAGAGCGGCGCATTGAGCCCGGCATTGCCGATCAGGCCCATGAACAGGCCGTGGCCGATATAAAGATCAAGCGGCCGGCCGAGGCTGGAGAGAAACAGACCGGCGGCAATCATCGCCGCCCCGAACATGACCGTCCAGCGCACCCCGACCCGCTCGGCGATTTGGCCCATCGCGATCCCGCCGACCGACGAGCCAAGCCAGGCGAGCGCATAACACACCGAAGGCACGGTGCGCTCGCCGCCAAAGCTGGCCGCGATCGGCTTGAGCGCGACCATCGTGATCGTCGGCGCGCCGAACGAGACCGACAGCGCGCCCAGCGCCGCCGCCGCGACCAGCCAGGAACGACGGGTCTCGACGGTTGCCACCGCGGTGCGGCCGATTAGCGAGGTGCTTGTCATCGGCGTTCGATCAGGCCGCAATCAAGGCGGCGCGAGCGTCGGCAGACTGAGAAACCAAGGCGCTCCTTCCTCCCGTGGCGCGCTATTATTCCGGTGCCGGCAAGTGTTACGCCGCCGCCGGCGATGCCGCAACCCGGGTGATCGCCATTCCGCAGCGGCGGACCGGCATCCGGAGCCAACGCGATGGGCGAGCCCTACGATCTTGAACGCTTTGTCGCAGCCCAAGACCCGGTCATCGGCCGGGTTCGCGCCGAGCTCGCCGCCGGACGCAAACAGAGCCACTGGATGTGGTTTGTCTTTCCCCAGATCCGTGGGCTCGGATCAAGCCCGATGGCGGTGCGCTACGCCATTTCGTCGCGGGCGGAGGCGGCGGCCTATCTCGCCCACCCGGTGCTCGGGCCGCGGCTGCGCGCGTGTACCGCGCTGGTGATCGCGATCACCGGCCGCTCGATCGAGGCGATCTTTGGCTATCCCGACCACCTCAAATTCCGTTCGTCGATGACGCTGTTTGCCCACGCCACCGCCGATAATCGGCTCTTTATCGAGGCGATCGACAAGTATTTTCCGGATGGTTTCGATCCCGCGACCCTCGCCCGGCTGCACGGCGCGTGACGGCGGCGCCGGCTAGAGTTCGCGGGTGCGGCGGGCCATCGCCTCGTCCCACAAGCTCGCGCGGTCTTCGTCGAAAATCAGCTTGGGGTCGCCGGTCGTCGTGAACCAGTCGTGGTGCGCGATCTCGGCTTCGAGCTGGCCGGGCCCCCAGCCGGCGTAGCCGAAGGCAAACAGGACCTGCTTTGGACCCTTGTGGTGTCCGATGTCGCGTAGGATCTGCTTGTCGGCGGTCATCGCCACTTCCTTGCCGACCACCAGCGTGTCGCGGTCGTGGTAGTCGGGGCTATGGACGACAAAGCCGAGCTCCGGCTGGACCGGGCCGCCGGCATAGACTTCGAGGCTGCCGTCAAGCCCGTCGCCGCGATCGCCGGTGGCCTCGATCAGGCTCTTGACCGTGCGCTGCTCGATCGGGCGATTGAGCACGATGCCAAAGGCGCCGCTATCGTCCTGGCGCAACAACAGGATCACGGCGTGGTAAAAGCGCGGATCGCCGATTTCCGGAGAGGCGATCAACAGCTGGCCGGCGAGCGATGCGGCAATGGCGCGATCCGGCACCGACAGCGCGAACACGATCGCCGCGGCGAGCAGGGAGAGGACAATCCTCGACACGCGCGACCGCGATCGATGACGGGCCATGACGCTCTCACATCCTTGCTCGCAGGGCCGAGATGCGATGCTAACATGGCCCCGATGGGTGCTGCTGGGAAGGGAGGGCCGCCGCCGATGGCGCAACAGGCTTGGATCATCTCGACCTTTGCCGGAACCGGCGAGCGCGGTTTTTCCGGTGATGGCGGGCCGGCGATCGCGGCGCGTCTCAACGGCCCCTTCGATCTCGGTTTCGATGGCGCCGGCAACCTCTATTTTTCCGACACCTTCAACCATCGCATTCGCCGCATCGACGCCAGAAGCGCGGTCATCGCGACCCTCGCCGGCAACGGCATGGCCGGTTATTCCGGCGATGGCGGCCCGGCGACGGAAGCCTCGTTCAACGAGCCCTATGGCGTCGCGGTCGATCGCCACGGCAATGTCTATGTCGCCGATCGCCACAATCATTGCGTGCGCCGGATCGACGCGGTCTCGGGCATCGTAACCACTTTTGCCGGCAACGGTCGGGCGGGCTATGCCGGCGATGGCGGGCCGGCGGTGCGGGCCGGGCTGGTCGAGCCGAACGGGCTGGCGCTCGACCCGGCGCAGCAGCGCCTGTTCATCGCCGATGTCGCCGACCATCGAGTGCGGGTCGTCGATCTCGCCGCCGGGACAATTTCGACCTTTGCCGGCACCGGCGAGGGGGTGCATAGCGGCGACGGCGGACCGGCGGCGACAGCCGGCGTGTTTGGCGCCCGCGCCGTCAAGGTTGCGGCGGACGGCACGGTGTTCATCCTCGAACGGCAGGGCAGCAGCTTGCGTGCGGTCGATCCGGGCTCGGGCGTGATCCGCACCGTGGCCGGCACCGGCGCGCGCGGCTACAGCGGCGATGGCGGACCGGCGCGTGACGCGGTGTTCGACGCGCCCAAGGAATTCACGCTCGCACCGCAGCGCGACATCCTGATTGTCGACACCGAAAACCATGCGATCCGCGCGATCGACGCCGCGACCGGGATCGTTGCGACGATCGCCGGCGGCCGCAAAGGCGCCGACGGCGATGGTGGGCCGGCGGTCGCGGCCGGGCTTGGGCGCCCGCACGGGGTCGCGGTCGGACCCGACGGCGCGATCTATATCGGCGACACCGAGAACCACCGCATCCGCAGGCTGGTGCGCGCCTGAAACAGGCGGCCGGCAGTTTCCCGACAGCTGCCGCCGGCACCAGCGGCGGGCGGCGCCCCGACCCGGTCATCCTGGCCTCAATCGCTGTCGCCTCCGCGCCGCGATCGGCGCCGACCCGGTAGGCGTGGCGGCGCAGCAGACCCCCCGTTAACGGGCGGGATGATGGCGGAATTCGCCGCCCGGCCTGGCTGTGACAGCCGATGATGTCGGGCCGGCGAAGGACTTTGCCGCGCGGTCGCGGCTTTGACGGCGGGCGCCGAATGGGATAGTTCTCTTTCCAATAAAAGCGGTTGGCGTCAGCCGGATACGGCCGCCGCGACAAACGACGGAACAGGAGGAATGGCATGCTCGATCTGCTCGACCGCCAACAGTCTCTGACCATAAACCAATGGAAAATTTTTACGGCTTGCTTGTTTTCGATCGTCATCGATTTCTTCGATTTCGGGTTGATCGGCTTTGTATTGGCTTTTTTTGTTAAGGACTGGCATCTGACATTTGGCCAATCGGGGGCGATCTTGTTTGCCTCGGGGGTGGCGGCGGTACCGGGCGGGATCTTCTTTGGCTGGCTCGGCGACAAGATCGGCCGGCGAACCGTGTTCATGATGATGATCCTGACCCTTTCTTTTGCGACCGGCGTGATGGCGCTGGCGCCCGAGCATGGGTGGATCTTTATCGCCACGATGCGGTTCATTGTCGGTCTGGGGGTCGGCGGACTGGCCGCTGTCGATTTGCCGCTGTTGCAGGAATTCGTGCCGGCCTCCAAGCGCGGCTGGGTCAGCGGCTTGTCGATCGGTCTGTTGCCGCTGGGGCCGTTGCTGGCGGCGTTGTTCAGCGCCTCGCTCGGCCCGATGATCGGCTGGCGCGGCCTGTTCGCGATCGGGCTGGTGCCGGCGGCGTTTGCCTTTGTGATCCGCCTGTGGGTGCCCGAATCGCCGCGCTGGCTCTATGGCCAGGGCCGCTTTGAGGAGGCCCGGCGCTCGCTCGCCTGGGCGCTGATGGTCGACCCCGGCGCGATCCAGCTGCCCGCCTCGCTGCCCGAACGGCGCAAAACCTCATGGACCGAACTGTTCAAATATCCGCGCAGCGTGGCGGCGGGGATCATGGTCGGGCTCAGTTCGACGGGCGCGGTCGGCCTGGCGCTGTGGGGCGCCACTCTGCTCGTTCTGGTGCTGAAGGTGACGCCCGCCCAGGCGGCGTATCTGTCGGTGTGGATCGCGCTGATCGGCATCCCCGGGCGTGCGGTCGGCGCCTGGCTGTCGGACGGGCTCGGACGCCGCCCGGCGGGGCTGCTACTGTCGATCGCATCGGGCGTGGCGATGTCGCTCGCCGGCTATCTGCACGAGTTTTACCTGGGCAGCGTGTCGCTGTTTTTCCTGCTGCTGATGCTGACCAGCTTTTGCACAAACGCCAGCTTCTCGGTGGTCTTCCCGTATATGGCCGAGTTGTGGCCGGCGCAGTTGCGCGCCAGCGGCTTCGGCCTCGTCTACGGTTGCTCGAACCTCGCCAAATTTATCGGCCCGGCCGGCCTGGCCGTCATCGCCGGCGCTTCCAATTACGTCGCGCCCAAGGCGACGCTCGACGCGCTGGTCCCGGGCTTCAACTATTTCGCGGTGTGGTTTCTGCTGGCGATCGTCGCTTTTCTGTTTGTCGGCATCGAGACCCGCGGCCGCACGCTTGACGAACTCGACGCCGCTCTGGCGCGACCGGAGGCGCTCAGGGCCCTGCCGCGGTAACGGCGGAGTGGCGCTGTCGCGGCATCGCATTTTGCCGGTGACAGCGGCGAGTCGCTGGGTTAGGGATGGTTCGATCGGGATCGGACATAACCGGTCTCGTTGATGAACAGGCGCAACACGTTACCTGCGGGCACAAGGCGATCGTCCCGCCGGTCGGGGCCTCGCCGGTGCCGGGGTTAGCTGCACTCCGGGAGGCACCATGACCGCCCAATCGCCGCTCGGGATGTCGGGCCCTTCGGCCGACCGCGTGCTCGGCCGCAAGATGGACAGCATTCCGTTCAGCCCCTATCAGGCTCTGATCATCTTCATTCTCGCCCTCGTCGGGTTTATCGAGGGCTACGATCTGTTCATGACCGGCTCGCTGCTGGTGCTCGCCAAGGCGCCGCTGCATCTGACCGGCACCGACATTCAATGGCTGCTGCTTGGTCCCGCGATCATGGGGACGATCGGCGGCTTTGGCTTTTCGGCGGTCGGCGACCGGCTGAGCCGCAAGGCGATGCTGTTGATCGGCGTGATCGCGACGACTTTTTTCACGCTTCTTATTCCGTTGGTGCAGAACGCCGCGCAGCTGTTGATCCTGCGGTCGCTGACCGGGCTCGGCGCCGGCGGGGTGTGGTCGGCGGTGTTCCCGATTGCGGCCGAATTGATGCCAGCGCAGCATCGCCGCACCTACGGTGCCGTCTACGAGATGGCGCTGGCCTCCTCGTTTACCGTTTTGCCGGCGGTCGGCGGTTTGCTCGCCGGCAATCCCAATGCGTTCCGGCTGATGGCCTTGCCGGGCGGGCTGGCGTTGTTGGTGGTGCCGGCAATCGTCTATTTCCTGTTGCCGGAGAGCCCGCGCTGGCACCTGCGGCGTGGCGAGGCCCGGGTCGCAGTCGACATCGTCAACCAGATCATCCGGCGATCCGGCAATCGTGTGGCGCCGCTGACATTGGCGGAGCTCGGCGACCTTCGCGCCGCCGCCTACGAGAAGCTGCCGCCATACCGGGCCTTGTTCGCCAGCGGCCAGCTGCGCTGGACCGTGGTCGGCGTCATCACCGGCACCTGCGCCGGCTCGGCGGCGTATATGACGGCGGCGCTGTTGCCCAAGGCGTTAACCAACCAGGGCTACGCCGTCGGTGTGAGCCTCGGGATTACCTCGGTCATTTACGCGACGAGCTTTTTCGGCAAGGGCTTTACCGGCTGGCTGATGGAGATCATCGGCCGGCGCTGGACAATCTTTTACGTGATGGGCGGGGCTTTGCCCGGGTTCCTGCTGATGCTGCTGTCCCATCGGGCGGGGCCCTACACCGGCGTGGTGATGATCGCCGGCGGCCTGATCATCGGCTTTACCGTGGTCTCGGCATTTCCCGCCACTCGCGTTTATTTGTCCGAGCAATTCCCGACCGCATTGCGCGGTCGCGGCCACCTCTTTGGCGAGGCTTGCGGCCGGATTTTCGCCGGCGGTCTGATCCCGTTTTTCATGGCGCCGCATACCGGCTCGCCGACGATCTTTTTTGGCACGATGCTGCTCTTTGCCGCGATCGGCGCGGTTGTTCCGATCCTCTGGGGCAAGGAGACGATCGGCCAGATCGAGGTGGTCGCCGCCGAGCCCGCTGCCGAATTCGCCTGACGCGAACCGCCGCCACGCCCGATCGGATGACGGATTGGCGGCAAGGTGCGGAAATCACCGCGACGGGACGGCGGCTTAGGCGAGAAATTCGCGCAGGGCAGCGACCAGGTCCTTCGGGTTGTCGCCTTGCACGGTGTGGCCGGCGCGCGCGATCTTGACCCAGCGGCCGTCGGGCAGCGCGGCCGCCAACCGCGCGGCATCCTCGTCGTGAAACACGTCGCTTTCGGCGCCGCGGACGACGAGGGTGGGGCAGGTGACATTGGCCAGACCGTCGGCCAGCCGTTGCCGTTCTTCGCTGTGGCGGTCGCCGCCCATCTGCTGAAACCGGCGGCGGTCGTATTTCCACACCCACTTGCCATCGTCCTGGCGGCGCAGATTGTGCATCAGGCTGCGGCGCAGGATCACCGGATCGCGGCGCGGATTGAAGGCGAGGGCGCGGGCGATGATCGCTTCGAGGCTTTCGGGCTCGGCGCCGCCATTGACAAAATCGCGGATCCGGCGCGATCCCGGCCGCCGGACATGCGGGCCGGCATCGATCAACACCAAGGCGCGCAATGTCTCGGGATAGGCGATTGCATAGGCCAGGCCGTTGATCGCACCCATCGACATGCCCACCAGCACGAATTGCCCGAGCCCGAGTGCTTGGGCAAAGGCTCTGACGTCTTCGCGCTGGGCGGCGATCGAATAATCGGCGTCGGGCGCCCAATCGCTGTCGCCGTGGCCGCGCTGGTCGAGGGCCAGGCAATGAAAATCGTCGCGCAGCGCCAGACAGCACAAATCCCAGGTATGCGCTGTCAAGGCGCCGCCATGCAGAAACACCAGCGGCGGCCGGCCGGCGCTGCCCCAATCGAGATAACGAAAGCCCAGGCCGTTGATCGTGATCCGGCGTTCATCGGGCAGGACCACGCTCGCGAAGTCAAACCCGGCGCGCACCGAGGTCGATTGCAGGTGCTCCCGATACTCCTCGCGCGACAAGCTCATCGGCTGGGCCCTCCCATGCAAAAAATCGCGACGCGGCAAATGCGCGCGTGGCTTTAGCATGAAGGATGCCCGAGCGACCATTGGGCCCGGCGGCGGCAGTCACCGGTTTGCGCCGGGTAGCCCCGCGCTGCACACATGGCTCGGCGCCTGGAAACCGCGGCGACGGCGTTGTGTCCATGGCCCAACGGCGTAGACTTTTTGCCCAGCCTTTTTCACCAGCTTCCCATGGGCCGCACGCCGGCCCCGTCTGCAGAAGGATAAGACGGATGTCGTATGATCTGCTGATCAAGAACGGGTTGATCGTCGACGGGTCGGGAATGCCGGCATTCCGCGGCGATGTCGGCATCAAGGCCGGCAAGATCGTCGAGATCGGCAAGCTGTCCGGCACCGCGGCCAAGACCATCGATGCCGAAGGCCGCGCCGTGGCGCCCGGTTTCATCGACAACCACTGCCATTACGACGCCCAGGTCACCTGGGACCCGCTGTGCACTTTCTCGCCCGAGCACGGCGCGACGACCGTGATCTTCGGCAATTGCTCGCTGTCATTGGCGCCGGTGCGCAAGGGTACCGAGGAGCGGCTCGCTGAATTCCTGTCCTATGTCGAAGCGATCCCGATGGACGTATTGCGCACGGTCAATTTCGACTGGGAGACCATCCCGCAATACATGGACCGGCTCGACCGGCGGCTCGGCATCAATATCGGCAATCTGATCGGCCACACCGCGGTGCGCCACTATGTGATGGGCGAGGACTGCCAGAAGCCGGGCGCGAGCGATGAGCAGATCAGGCAGATGCAGGCGGTCGTGCGCGACGGTCTGAAGGCGGGCGCGCTCGGCCTGTCGGTGTCGCGCGAGCAGGGCCATTACGACCCGCAGGGCGTCCATATCCCGGCATTGTGGGCCGATGAGAAGGAGATCTTCGCGCTCGGCGACGTGCTGCGCGAGATGGGTACCGGCACGATCCAGGCCGGCGGCGGCCAATATGTCGAGTTGAAGGACGGCATGATCCGCCGTCTTGCCGAGGCGACCGGGCGCACTGTTGTCTATAACAGCCTGTCGCAGACGATGCGCAAGCCCGACGAGTGGAAAGTGCATATGAAGCGGGTCGAGGAGACCGCCGCGCTCGGCATCCGCGCTTATCCGATGTGCAGCCCGAACCGGGTCACCCAGGACTTCACGATGAAGAATTGCCAGGTGTTTCGCGGCCTGCCGACCTGGCATCCGATCCTGTTGATGTCGGACGAGGAGAAATTGCGGCTCTATGCCGACCCCGAGATCCGCGCCAAATTGCACGACGAAGCGGTGGTCAACAAACCCGACACCGCGGTCGGTTTCTCGAAGGTCTGGTGGAACTACATGTGGGTCAACGAGCCGGTGCTCGAAAAGAACAAATGGATGCAGTTCAAGACGATCGGCCAGATCGCTGAAGCCCAGGGCAAGCGGGTGATCGACGCCTTTCTCGATCTCGTTGTCGAAGAAAAGCTCGAAACCCGGTTCCTGCAGGCCGAGAACAATGTCGACGACGAGGCCTTGACCAAGATCCTGACCCACCCCAACGCGGTCATCGGGCTCGGCGACGGCGGTGCGCATGTCCAGTTCCACGGCGGCTACGGCTATTTGACCAAGCTGTTGGGCGAATGGGTGCGCGAGAAGCAGGTCATGAGCCTCGAACAGGCGGTGCGCCGGTTGACCTTTGATTCGGCCTCGGTGTTCGGGATCTACGACCGTGGGTTGCTGCGCCCCGGTCTTGCCGCCGACGTCGTGATCTTTGACCCGGCAACGGTCAAATGCGGCCCCGAAATGGTGGTGCGCGACTTCCCGCTGGGCGCCTGGCGCATCCGCGAGCCGGCCGAAGGCGTCTTTGCCACGATCGTCAACGGCGAAGAGCTGTACCGCGAAGGCAAGCACACCGGTGCGCTCCCGGGCCGCGTGTTGCGCAACACCTATTGGCACGCGCAGCGCGGGGCCAACGCCTGAGCCGCGCGCGCAAAGGCGAGCACCGAGCCGGTCGTCACGGGGCGGCAGCCGCGTCCTCTCGCGGCGCCGCCGCTGCGCAGGTTCGTGCCGGCGGCAGTGCCGGCCGCGGGTCAGCGGCTTGGCCGCGACAGGAAATAGTTGATGGCGAGGGCCGCGGCGAGCAGCACCGCCGCGTCACCGCCGACAGCCGGGACCGACCAGCTGATAACGGCTAAAAAGACGCCGACGCTGCCGAGCACAAGGTCCATCGCCCACAACGCAATTCCCAACAATAAGAGGGCCGGCATCGGCCAAGCTCCGGGTTGGCTCACCGCGGAAATATCCGATGCCGCGCCAAATTTGGCGTAGAATTCGCTAAAATTTGAAGCGAATTCCGGCGCCGACCGCCGCTGGCAGGTCGGCGGAGAGGACGGCTGGCGACGCGACGATCCGGGGCGACGCCGGACCCCCGGCCGCCGCCGAAAAGCCGCGCGAACGGCTTGCACCAATGGGGAAATCGCCGGTGAAGCGGATCCTGGTCCTCGGCTGTTCGGGCGCCGGAAAATCGACCCTGGCCCGCCAGATTGGGGCGCTCACCGGCATTCCCGTCGTCCATCTCGATCAGCATTACTGGCGCCCCGGGTGGCGGGAACCGGAACCGGAAATTTGGGAGCGCCAACTCGCCGCGCTGCTCCGCGAACCGCGATGGGTCATGGACGGCAATTTCGGCCGCACCCTTGCCTTGCGGCTGTTAGCGGCCGACACCGTGATCTTTCTCGACTTTTCGACCTGGCGCTGCCTTGTCCGGGTGCTGCGGCGGGTGGCCTCGACCTATGGCCAGACCCGCAGCGACATGGCGCCCGGGTGCGTGGAGCGGCTCGATTGGGCGTTTTTGGGCTATGTTTGCCGCTATCGCCGCCACACCCGGCCGCGCCATCTCGCCGCCCTTCGGCAATTCACCGGAACCCGCATCATCTTGCGGCGCCCGGCCGAGGTCGCGGCCTTTGTCGCGGCGCTCGCGGCCTCCGGTGGGGACCGCGTTGCGCCGCAATGCCGGGCTTTTAACCCGCCCGCCGGCGCTTGCACCCTGCGCCGCTAGGGGCGCTGCACCAGCTCGATGCGATAGCCGTCCGGATCTTCGATAAAGGCGATGACCGAGCCGCCATGGGCCATCGGCCCGGCCGGGCGCGGGATTTTGACCCCCTCGGCGGCGAGCCGCTCGCACGCCTTGTAAACGTCGGGAACGCCAAGCGCGAGATGGCCAAATGCGCTGCCGAGCGTATAGGGCTCCGCCTGCTCCCAATTGTGCGTCAGTTCGAGCACGGTATTTTCAGCTTCGTCACCATAGCCGACAAAGGCGAGCGTGAATTTGCCGGTCGGATAGTCGCGCTTGCGCAACAATTTCATGCCGAGCAGCCGGGTATAGAAATCCAGAGATTTGTCGAGATCACGGACCCGGATCATCGTGTGCAGATAGCGGTACCTTTCGGTTTCGGGTGCCGGGTGAGCGGTCTCGAGGGTCTGGGTTGCCGTCATTGTGAATTCCTCCATTGCCTAAGGAACGGGGTCGGGCGGCGAGGTCGCCACGCCGACGCGCCGCGAGAACGGCGAGCACCTGGTCGGCGGCGCGCAGGCTCGGCGATTGCCCGCCCGCTCCGAGGCGCTGCAGCGCCTGATCATACCCTGCAAGATGGGCCGCTCGCAGCTGCTGATCATCGATCAGCCGCAACGCTTCCTCGGCGATCCGTGCCGCGGTGCAGTTGTGGCGCAACAACTCCGGCACCAGCGGACGGTCGAGCAGCAGGTTGACCAGGTTAACCTGGCGCACCTTGACGACCCGGTCGAGCAGCGCCTCGGTCAGCGGGCTCAGGCGATAGCAGACCAGCATTGGCAACCGCGCCATCGCCAGTTCGAGAGCGACCGAGCCGGAGGCGGCCAGCGCCACCCGGCTGGCGGCAAACGCGTCATATTTGTGTTCCGGCTCGCCGATCACGATCGGTTCGCCGGGCCAGCCACGCACGCCCGCCGCGACCGCCGCCGCCACCGTCGCGACCGTCGGCACCACGACCCGAAACCGCCCGCGAGCGGCTTCGATCCGGCGCAAGGCCTCGCCGAACAGCGGCAGCAATCGCTGCACCTCGCCGGCGCGGCTGCCCGGCAATACGCTCAGCACCAGGGTTGCCGGGTCGATGCCGTAGCCCCGGCGGAACCGGTCGCCCGAGCCGCGATCGGCGCCGCTGTCGAGAACCGGATGGCCGACATAACTGCAGGCCAGCCCGACCCGCTCGAAATAGGGCAGCTCGAACGGCAGCAGCGCCATCAGATGATCGTACCAGCGGGCCATGCGCCGCGCCCGCCCGGCGCGCCATGCCCAGACCATCGGCGCGACATAATGGATCAGCGGCAGGGTTTCGCCGGCGCGCCGCAGGCGCTGGGCGACGCGCCAGGTAAAGCCCGAGCTGTCGATCGTGACGACCGCGTCGGGGCGCATGGCACGCACCGCCGCCACGGTCTCGCGCACCCGGCGCAAGATGACCGGTGCGCGCGGTACCACTTCGGCGACCCCGCCGATGGCCAGGTCGCGCAGCGGCACAAGGCTCGCCACACCTTCCGCGGCCATGCGTTCGCCGCCGATGCCGGCGACCCGCAAGCGGCCTCCGGTGCGGGCGCGCAGGCCGCGGATCAGCGCCGCACCCAGCGCATCGCCCGACGGCTCTCCGGCGATCACAAAAAGAAAAGGTTGCGAGGCTGCCGGCAACGCCGCCGCGCTCACGGGCGGGAAATGCCGACCACGAAAAGCCCGACGCGGTCGGCGGCGGCGACAACCTCGGCCCGATCGAGCACAATCGTCGCCCCGGCCTCGACGGCGATGCCGCGCAGCCCGGCCTCGGCGGCGACCGCAACCGTTTTCGGTCCGATCGTCGGCCGGTCGGCGCGCCGTTCCTGACCCGGTTTTTCGACCTTGACCAGCACCCCGCCGGCGCCGTCGCGGCGCAAAGCGGCGCAGCGGCGGACCAGTTCATCGGTGCCCTCGATCGCCTCGACCCCCAGCACCAGCCCCTGCTGCACGACCACCGCCTGACCGATGTCGAGCCGGCCGAGCGCCCGCGCGACCCGCGCACCCAGCGCGATGTCGTTGCGCGCGACGGCGTCGGGAACAACCTGCCCGAACGGGCCCTCTTGGGCCAGCGCTACACCCAGCACCTGATCGGCGCCGATCACGCGAAACCCCTCGCGCTCGAATTCGGCGACCACCGCCGACAACAATCGGTCATCGCCAAGCGCCCGATATCCAAGGCGGGCGAACAATTTGGCGGCGCGCCAATCGGGCCGCAGGGTGGCGAGGGACGGCCGCCGAACACCGCCGGCGAGCACCAATTCGCTGACGCCGTTCTCGCGCAGCAAAGTGAGGCCGCGCGCCGCCGCACCGATGCGGCACCAGGCATGCGGCACCCCGGCGACGGTCTCGGGCTCGGCCGCGCCTTCGAGCGCCAGCACAAACACCTCGCGGCCCGATTGCCGGCAGGCTTCGACCAGTCGCCGCGGCAGGGCGCCGCCGCCCGCGACGATGCCAAGACGGGGTGCTGCCGTGGCGTTATCCGCCATTTCCCGCCTGCGGCTGCAACAGCCCGCGGCTGGAATCGGCGCGGATGAATTTGATCACATCCTCGACCGGGCGCACCCCGGCAAAGCGGCGGGCGGTGGCGTCGACGCGATCGCTGAAGGTGCCTTCCGGGTGAAACAGCATCTGATAGGCGGTGCGCAATTTCTGGATCTCGTCACGGCTGAAACCGCGGCGCTGCATGCCGACGATGTTGAGCCCGCCGAGCCCGGTGCGAACCCCGATCACCTGGCCGTAAGGAATGACATCGCGCTCGGCGCCGGACATGCCGCCGATCATCGCGTGCTTGCCGACCCGGACGAATTGATGGATGGCGCTCAGACCGCCGAGAATGGCGTAATCGCCGAGCACGACATGGCCGGCCAGCGTCGCGTTGTTGGCCATGATGACATGATCGCCGATCCGGCAGTCATGGGCGACATGGGCGCCGACCATAAACAGGCAATCGCTGCCGACCCGGGTGACCATGCCGCCGCCATCGGTGCCCGGGTTCATCGTCACATATTCGCGGATCGTGTTGCGGCACCCGATAACCAGCGCCGAATCCTCGCCGCGATATTTGAGGTCCTGCGGCGCGTGGCCGAGCGAGGCAAACGGGAAAATCCGCGTTCCGGCGCCGACCGAGGTCCGCCCGTCGATGACCACATGGCTCATCAACACGACGCCCGGGCCGAGTTCGACCCGCTCGCCAACAATGCAATAGGGCCCGATCACGACATCGTCGGCAAGTTGCGCGCCTGATGCGACGACCGCGGTCGGATGGATCTGTGGCATCCGGCGGTCGCCTAGTTGTCGAGGATCATTGCGGCAAAAACCGCCTCGGCCATCAGCTTGTCGCCGACCTTGGCCTGCCCCTCGAATTTCCACACATTGCCGCGATTGCGCTGCTTGACGACATGCACCGCCAACCGGTCGCCGGGAAACACCGGCCGACGAAACCGGGCGTTGTCGACGCTCATAAAATAGACCAGTTTGCCTTCGGCTTCCGGACCGAGCGTGTGCACGACCAGCACCGCGGCGGTCTGCGCCATCGCCTCGATGATCAACACGCCGGGCATGACCGGCCGCGACGGGAAATGTCCCTGAAAATAGCTCTCGTTGATGGTGAGGTTCTTGATCCCGGTGGCGCGCAGATTGGCGACGACATCGACGACGCGGTCGATCATCAAAAACGGATAGCGATGCGGGATCATCTGCATGACCCGCTGGACGTCGATCTCCAGACCGGCGCCGGCCCCGGCTTCCGCGGAAGGGGTATGCTGGCCGGAGCAAGCCGCCTCGGTCATTCTCTTTCCTTCTTTCTGCCCAGACGCTGAACAATCGCCGTTTGTCTCATGAAGTCCGCGATCGGCACCGCGGGGATGCCGCAGACCGTCGCCCCCGCCGGCACGTCGCGCATCAGCCCGGCCTTGGCCGCGATCCGCGCTCCGGTGCCGATGTTCAAATGGCCGGCCAACCCGCCCTGACCACCGATCATGACAAAATCGCCAAGCCGGGTACTGCCCGAAATTCCGACTTGCCCGGCGAGGATGCAACCCCGTCCGAGCACGACGTTGTGCGCAATCTGCACCAGATTGTCGATCATCGAGCCGGCCCCGATCACCGTATCGTGTCCCGAGCCGCGGTCGATCGTGGTATTGGCGCCGATCTCGACATCATCGCCAATGATGACCCGCCCGAGTTGCGGAACCTTGACCGGGGCGCTCGCATCGGGGGCAAAGCCGAACCCCGCCTGACCGATGCGCGCCCCCGGTTGCAGCACGACGCGGTTGCCGATCAGCGCATGGCTCACCGTGACATTGGCGCCGATCTCGCAATCATCGCCGATTTCCACCGCCGCGCCGATCACGGTGTTGGCGCCAACCCGGCAGCGCCGCCCGAGCCGGGCCCGCGCCGCGATCACGACGTTCGGCCCGATCTCGCAATCTTCGGGCACGGTCGCCGCAGCATCGATCAGCGCCGAGGGCGCGCGCCCGGCGACGACCGCGCCTTGCGGATAAAACGCTTGTGCCGCCCGAGCATAGGCCTTGTAGGGTTCGTCGGCGACCAACAGCGCCATGCCGGCCGGGGCCTCTTTGACGGCGGCGGCGTCGACAAACGCCGCGCCCGCTTGCGAGGTGCGAAACGCCGGCAGGTATTTGCGGTTCTCGAGAAAGCTGACCTCGTCGGGGCCGGCGGTTTCGAGCGGCGCGACATCGTAAAACATGCGTCGGTCATCGGCGCCGGGCGACGGCCGGGCCCCGCTCAGCTGCGCCAGTTGGGCCAGCGTGAACGGTCCGGCGCGGGTGAAAAAGCGGTCGTCGGCCATGCCTCGGGCGCCGCGGCTATTTCCGCTTGGCCTTGGCGGACACGGCTTTTGCCGGCGGCGCGGGCGGCTCGGGCGTCTCGGCCGCCGCGGGCACCGGCTCGGGCGTGGCGAAATTGACGGTCAGGGTCGGCATCTCTTCGTCGAGTTTTTGCATCACCTGGTCCGTGACATCGAAACTCTGGTCGAACAGGACGAGATCGGTGCGCTGCAATACGAGGTTGGCGTGCCGCTGCCGGGCGATATCGGCGATGATCTTGATCATCGTCTGCTGGATCCGGCTCAACGCGTCGTTGTTCGACTTTTCCAGCGCGGCGCGCTTGGCTTGCACATCGCGGTCGAGATCGTTCACCTTTTGCTGGAATTCGCGCGCCTTTTTGTTCAGCGCGTCGGCGGACAGCGAGGCCTGCTGGCGCTGCAAGGCGTCGCGCTCGGCGCGCAAGGCTTCCTCGGCGCGTGAAATTTCTTTTGTGTATTCGTTGCGCTTTTGCTCCATCTGCGCGCGAACCATTTTCGCCGCTTTCGAGTTTTGCAGCAACGACTGGACGTCGACGACGAGAACGCTGATCGGCGCCGGGGTCGGCAGCGGTGCCGGCGGACTGGCCGCCGGCGGTGATGGCGCGGCCGGGTTGGCCGTCGGGGCGGGGGCCGGTGGCGGGTTTTTGACCGCCGGCGCCTGGGCCGCCGCCTCGGCGACGAACCCGAACAGCAACAACAGCGCCGGCAGCATTGCGCGCCGGAAGCAAGGTTTTGTCATCAGAACCGTGTCCCGAAACTGACCCGGAAAAACTGGGTCTGGTCGAAAAACTCTTTGCGGATCGGATAGGCGAAATCGAGGCGGACCGGACCCACCGGCGACTTCCAGGTGAACCCGAACCCGGTGCTCAGCCGGATGGCCGGCGATTGCAACACCTGGGGCGTGACCCCGCCGGTCGTCGCCAGCTGGGCCGGCGTCAAATTGAGGGTCGTCGGTTGGAGGTAATAGAGCGTGCCAAAATCGCTAAAGATGCGGCCCGAAATCCCAAGCTCCTTGGGCAGGCCGAGCGGCACGCCCAAAGCGACCGAGCCGACCCAGTATTTCTGGCCGCCGAGGGCATCGTTGTCGACCGAATCGCGCGGCCCGATGCCCGCGTCTTGAAAACCGCGCAGATTGTCACCGCCGACAAAAAAGCGGTCCTGCAGCAGCACTTGCTGTCCATTCCAGCCAAAGATATCGCCCGCCTCTCCGGTCAGGCTCAGCACCCAATCGGGCGCCACCGGGTAATAATAGCCAAAAGTGACCTTCGAGCGGACATAATCGACGCCAAAGCCGACCCCGGCAAAGTCGTTGCCGAGCGAGACAAAATAACCGCTGGTCGGGTCAAGCCGGTCGTCGCGCCGGTCGTACAGCAAGACCTGGCCGATTGCCGAGGTCAGGTGGGTGCCCTGCTGCAAGGCGATAAACAGCGAGGCGTCGCTCTGGATGTTTTCGATGGTGTCGGAGCGTGCGGTGTATTTCAGCGTTTGCCGCAAATTCTCGGTGATCTGGTAGCCGGCGCGTAACGCGCCGCCATAGGAGAATTGCTGATAGGGCGGGGTGAATCCAGAAAAGAAACTGGAGGTCGGGCTGGTCTTGATTTCAAAAACGTCAAACCCGGCGGCGAGGTTGCGGTCGAGAAAATAGGGCTCGGTGAAACTCAGCTGCACCTGCTGCGAGCGGAACGAAACCACCCCGCCGACCTGAAGGTCCTGACCGCGACCGAGAAAATTGCGCTCGCGAATATTGATGTCGGCGAGCGGGCCATCGCTGGTGGAAAAGCCGGCGCCGAGCGACAATTCGCCGGTCGACTGCTCTTCGACCTCAACGGTCACGACCGTCTTGTCGGGCGCCGAGCCCGGCGCATTGGTGACCTCGACCTTTTTGAAGAAACCGAGATTTTTGATGCGCTGCTGGGAGCGCTGCATCTTCTCGGTGTTGAAGGCGTCGCCCTCGACCAATTGGAATTCGCGACGGATCACCTTGTCGAGGGTGCGCACATTGCCGACGATATCGATGCGTTCGACATAGACCCGCGGTCCTTCCTGGACATTGAAGGTAATGTCGATCGTATGATTTTTGCGATTCCGGGTGATGTCGGGCTTCACTTCGACAAAGGCATAGCCGCGATTGCCGAGAGTATTGGTGATTATCGAGATCGAATCTTCAACGGCCTGTGCGTTGTACCAGTCACCGGAATGGACGGTCAACAAGGGCAGCACTTGCGAGGCGGGAAGATCCTTCAGCGTGATGTGAACGTTGACCTTGCCGAATTTATAGCGCTGACCTTCGTCGATGGTGAAGGTGATGATGAAGCCGCTGCGATCCGGGGTCAGCTCAGCCACCGCCGACACCACATGAAAATCGGCATATCCCTCGGTCAGATAAAAGCGCCGCAGCAGCTCGCGGTCATAGGTCAGCCGGTCGGGATCATAGCTGTCATTGGTCGACAGGAACCGGTACCAGCGGCTCTCCTTGGTCGCGATGACACCGCGCAGCTTGCTTTCGCTGAACGCCTTGTTGCCAACAAAATTGATGCTGCGGATGCCGGTATATTCCCCCTCGTTGATCTCGAAGACGAGATCGACGCGATTTTCCGAAAGCTGGATCACTTTCGGATCGACGGTCGCGCCAAACCGCCCGTGCCGGCGGTAAAGGTCGAGAATGCGGCGCACATCGGCTTGAACCCGCGCGCGGGTATAGACCAGACGCGGCCGCTCCTGGATCTCGGCGGTGAGCTCCTTGTCGTCGAGCTTGTGGTTACCCTCGAAGGCAATGCGGTTGATGATCGGGTTTTCGACGACCTTGACGACAAGAACGTTGCCGACCCGGCTCAAATTGACATCGGCGAACAGCCCGGTGGCAAACAGCGCTTTCAGCGACGCGTCGAGCTTTTCCTCGTCCCACGGCTCACCGGGCTGGATTTGCAGGTAGGAGCGCACCGTGTCGGGCTCGATCCGCTGGGTGCCCTCGACGCGAATGGCGGCGACGACGCCGCCGCCCATCGACGGCACCGCCAGTCCCGGGATGGCTGCGTTGGGAAATCCCGGAGCGCCCGGTCCGGCGCCCGGCGCCCCGGCGCGGGCGGCCGCCGGGTGCGGCGCCGCACGCGGCGGGCGGCGCACCGGCGCCGGCAGACCCGCTGTTGGCGGTGGCGCGACGCCGGGCGGCCCGGGCGGGCCCGCGGTCGCGGGCGCGCTGGGCGGCGGCGCGATCGGCGGCAACCCGCTTTTGAGCTCGGGGGCCGGGGCTTGGCCGGCCACCGGCGGCGCCGCCGGCGGCGGGGCGGGCGGAACCAGCCCGCTTTCGTAATTGGGTGCGGGTGCGGCCGCTGGCGGCGACGCGGCGCCGGCGGCGGGTGTTATTGGCGCCGCGGCCGGCCCGGATTTTTTGGGCGGAGCCAGTCCGCTTTCGAGCTGGGATGGCGGTGAAGATGCGGGCGGCGCCGCTCCGGTACCGGCTCCGGCGGCGGGCGCCTGCCCGGCTCCGCCGGCCGGTGGCGGCATAAAGCCGCTCTCAAAATTGGGCGCCGGGGCGGTCTGCGGCGGCGGCGCCGGGCCGGTCGGCGGCGAAGCGGCACCGCCGGCGGTCTGCGCCGGCAGTCTCTGCGGGGCGGTGGCCGTCGCCACCGCGAGCAGGCAAGACACCGCCCACCGCCCAAACTTCCCCTTAACAAAAGACAAAAAACCCCCCACCCCCGACACGTACCCCAGCTTCCCCCGAAAACTATGCGCGCGTCAGGTCACGAGCCCCTTGACGAACTCGACGATCCGCAGGTGGACAAGATCGTTCCAGGTCGCAAACACCATCAGCGTCAGCACCAAAGCCAGCCCGATGCGAAAGCCGTATTCCTGCGCGCGCTGCCCGAGCGGCCGTCCGCGCAAGGCTTCGGCTGCATAAAACAACAGGTGGCCGCCGTCGAGCACCGGAACCGGGAACAGGTTGATCAATCCCAGATTGACCGACAGAACCGCCATGAACCAGATGACCGCGACGATCCCGCCCTGCGCGACGTCCCCCGACATTTGCGCGATGCGCAGCGGCCCGCCGAGTTCATCGGTTCCGCGGGTTCCGATCGCGATCTGCCACATCGCCTGCAGCGTGGAGGCCGAGAGGCTCCAGGTTTGCTCGCCGGCCTGCACGATCGCGGTCAGCGGATCGCGCCGCACGTAATCGACGCCTTTGTGGGCAATCCCGAGCAGACCGATCTCGTAGCGGTTGCCGAACCGGTCAACCAGTTCCGACCGGGTCGGGGTTGCATGAATGGTCACGTCGCGGCCGTCGCGTTTGACGACGATGGTCATCGGCACGCCGGGATTGAGCCGGACATCCTGTTGGATGTCTTCGAAACTGCGCACCGTCGAGCCGTTGATGCGAAGGATCACATCGCCGGGTTTGATCCCGGCCCGCGCGGCCGCGCTGCCGGCCTGAACCTGGCCGACTTCGGCCGGGGTGAAGGGCTGGCCGAAGGTCATGAACAGCAGCGCCAGGACGACCACGGCGAACGCAAAATTCGCCGCCGGGCCCGCCGCCACGATCGCCGCGCGCTGGCCCAGTCGCTTGTAATGAAACGAGACCTCGCGCTCGGCCGGGGTCAGCTGCCCGAGGCCCGTGCTCCGCGGCGCCGAACTCGGATCGCTGTCGCCGAACATTTTGACGTAACCGCCGAGCGGAATGGCGCTGAATTTCCAGCGCGTGCCGGTGCGGTCGTTCCAGCCGAACAATTCCGGCCCGAACCCGATCGAAAACACCTCGACGCGCACGCCGTTGCGGCGCGCCACAAAGAAATGGCCGAACTCGTGGACGAACACGAGCACGGTTAAAACAAACAGAAACGGGACGATGTAGTCGAGCCCGTGATGCACAAACGCGATCATCGCAAATCCACTGCCAGGCCGGTCGCGCGCGCCGAAGCGTTGCGGCGGGTCAGCCGCGTCGCCGCCTCTCTGGCCGCCCGATCATACTCGTAAACATCGGTCAGCGATTGGAGTCGGTCAGCCGGGGTTGCCGCCAGCGTCGCCTCCACCGTTTCGACGATCTCGAGAAACCCGATCCGCCCTTCGAGAAAGGCGTGCACCGCCGTCTCGTTGGCCGCGTTCAGCACGGTCGGGGCGCCGCCGCCGCGGGCCAGCGCCTCGCGCGCCACCCGCAGCGCCGGAAACCGGGTTTCGTCGGGCGGTTCAAAGGTCAGCTTGCCGATCGCGGCAAGATCAAGCCGCTTGGTCGGGGCCGAGATGCGGTCGGGCCAGGCCAGCGCATAGGCGATCGGGGTGCGCATATCGGGCGAACCGAGCTGGGCCAAGACCGAACCGTCGCGATAGACCACCGCGCCATGCACGATCGATTGCGCATGCACCACGATGTCGACGCGCTCGGCCGGGAGTTGGAACAGATGATGGGCCTCGATCAATTCGAGGCCCTTGTTCATCATCGTCGCGGAATCGACCGAGATCTTGGCGCCCATGCGCCAATTGGGGTGGGCGATCGCCTCGGCCGGGGTCACGCGCCGCATTTCCTCGAGGCTGCGCTGGCGGAACGGACCGCCGCTCGCGGTCAGGATGATGCGGTCGATGGCCTCGGCCCGGTCGCGGTCGAAACACTGCCAGATGGCGTTATGTTCGCTGTCGACCGGCAACAGCGTGGCGCCATGCCGCGCCACCTCGTCCATGACCAGACTGCCGGCGCAGACCAGCACTTCCTTGTTGGCGAAGGCGACGATGACGCCGCGCCGAATCGCGGCCAAAGTCGGCGCGAGGCCGGCCGCCCCGACAATGCCCGCCATGACCCAATCGGCGGGCCGGCTCGCCGCCTCGATCAGCGATTGCGCGCCGCAGGCGGCCTCAATGCCGGTGCCGCCGAGCGCGTCTTTCAAGGCCGGATAATGTTCGGGCTCGCCGATTGCGGCAAAGCGGGCGCCGAGCGCCCGCGCCTGTTCGGCCAAAAGCCCGGGATTGCGGTTGGCGGTCAGCGCCTCGACCCGGAACGCGCCGGGATTGCGCTGCAACAGATCGACGGTGTTGCGACCGATCGACCCGGTTGAACCGAGAATCGTGACGCTTCGCATCCCGTCACCCCCGAACTTGGCGCCGGCGGCTCGGGGCGCCAGTGGGCTGTTTTAATGCCATGCGAGCACGCCGCGGCCGCTTGCCAGGGTCAGCAGCGCCACCGCCGGGACAACCGCGAGCAGACCGTCGAGACGATCGAGAACCCCGCCATGTCCGGGAATGAGGCCGCTCGAATCCTTCACGCCGAACCTGCGCTTCGCCAGCGACTCGGCAAGATCGCCCAATTGCGCGACGATCGCAAGACCGGCGCTGAGCGCGACCAGCAGGAGCGGCGCCGGCACCGCGAGCAGCAGCGCCGCGGCGCCGCCGGCGAGGGCGGCGCTGAGCACGCCGCCGGCGAGCCCCGCCCAGGTTTTGCGCGGGCTCAGCCGCGGCGCCAGCCGTGGACCGCCGATGCTGCGGCCGGCGGCATAGGCGCCGATATCGGTCGCCCAGACCACCGCCAACAGCCATATCAGCAGCGCCCGCCCCCCGGCCTGGCTCTGTGCCAGCCATAAAAAGCAAAGGCAGGGCAGCGTCACCCACAGCGTGCCAAGCGCGGTCCACAGCGCTTGGCCGCCGGGCCGCTGCCGCGCCGCCGCATAAACGAGGCCGGCGCCGGCTGCTGCAACGATGAACGCGGTCGGCATCGCGGCCGCCGCGGCAACGGCAATCGCGGCGAGAACGACGGCAAGGACCAGCGCCTCGACCGCGCCCGGCGCGAAGCGCCGCCGGGACACGCCCCGGCACAGCCGACCCCATTCCCAGGCCATCACCGCGCCGACCAGCGCCGTCAACAGCACCAGCCATGGCCCGCCCAACCAGATCGCGAGCAACGGCAGCGGCGCCAGCACCAGCGCCGAGATCATCCGCTGGCGCAGACCGCCCTGCTCAACGCGAGCCAACGCGCGCCCCGTAGCGGCGCTCGCGCGCGGAATATTCGGCGATTGCCCGTTCGAGATCGCTCTTGCCGAAATCGGGCCACAAGGTCGGGGTGAAGACCAGCTCGGCATAGGCGCACTGCCACAGCAGAAAATTGCTGATGCGCTGTTCGCCGCTGGTCCGGATCAACAGGTCGGGGTCGGGCAGATCGGCGGTAAACAGCTGGCCGGCAAACGCCGCCTCGTCGATGGTCTCGACCGCCAGCGCGCCGGCTGCCGCGCGCGCCGCGAGGGCCCGCGCCGCGGCCACGATTTCGGCGCGGCCGCCATAGGAGAGCGCCATCGTCAGCGTGATCGCGTTGTTGCCGCGGGTCAGCCGTTCGGCGCGTTCAATCAGTTGCACGATATCGGGCGCCAGCCGGTCGCGCTGGCCGATCACCCTGAGGCGAATGCGGTTGCGGTGCAATTCGGCGATTTCGGCGCGCAAATAGTGGCGCAACAGCGCCATCAAATCGTCGACCTCGCCGGCCGAGCGCTTCCAGTTCTCGGAGGAGAAGCCGAACAGGGTCAGATAGGGGATGCCGAGTTCGACCGCGCCCGACAGGGTGCGGCGCACCGCCTCGGCGCCGCGCCGGTGGCCGGCGACGCGCGGCAGACCGCGGGCTTCGGCCCAGCGGCCGTTGCCGTCCATGATGATCGCGACATGGCGGGGCGGCGGCTGTTGGGCCGGATCCTCGGCAATCGTCGAGGGGGTGGTCAAACCTGCATGATCTCCCGGTCTTTTTGCGACAGCGTCTCGTCGATGCGGCGGATCGCGTCGTCGGTCAGGCGTTGCACGTCGTGCTGCAATTTACGGTGCTGGTCTTGCGTGATTTCTCCTTCCTTTTCCTGACGGCGCAGCATCTCGATCCCGTCGCGGCGCACATTGCGCACCGAGACCCGCGCCTGCTCGGCGTATCTGGCCGTGACTTTGGTCAGCTCGCGGCGCCGCTCCTCGGTCAAATCGGGGATCGGCACGCGGATCACCTGGCCCTCGGTTTGCGGGTTGAGGCCGAGACCCGATTCCCGGATCGCCTTGTCGACCGCCTTGACCATCGCCCGGTCCCACACCTGCACGGTGATCATGCGCGGTTCGGGGACGCTGACATTCGCCAGTTGATTGAGGGGCATCGTGCCGCCATAGGCCGGGATCTGGATCGGTTCGAGCAGGCTCGCCGAGGCCCGGCCGGTGCGCAAGCCGCCAAATTCCTTGCGCAGCACCTCGATCGCGCCCTCCATCCGGCGACGGAGATCCTTTAGCAGCGGCTCTTCCGACATGGCACTACTCCCGTCGATGACTAACCTTCCGCGTCGATGATCGTGTAGCGTCCCCCGCCGCATACGAGCCGCGCAAAGCCGCCCGCCTCAAAAATCGAGAAGACCAGAATGGGAATGTTGTTTTCCCGCGCCAGCGAAATCGCCGAGGCGTCCATGACCTGCAGATCACGCGCCAGCACATCCCGGTATTCGAGGCGCTCGAAGCGTTTGGCGCCGGGCACGCGGGCCGGGTCGGCATCGTAAACGCCGTCGACTTTGGTGGCCTTGAGCAGCGCGTCGCAGCCCATCTCCGAGGCACGCAGCGCCGCGGCGGTGTCGGTCGTGAAAAACGGGTTGCCGGTGCCGGCGGCAAAGATCACCACCCGCTTTTTTTCGAGATGACGCAGGGCGCGGCGCCGGATGTAGGGCTCGCAGACCGCCTGCATCGAGATTGCCGATTGCACACGGGTTGCAACCCCGCATCGCTCGAGGGCGTTCTGCATCGCCAGCGAATTAATCACGGTGGCGAGCATGCCCATGTAATCGGCCGAAGCGCGCTCCATGCCGACCGCGGCGCCCGAGACGCCGCGAAAGATGTTGCCGCCGCCAATGACCAGGCAGATCTCGGCGCCGAGGGCATGCACGGCCTGGATTTCGTCGGCGATCCGGCTGACGAATTCGGGATCGAGCCCGCCCTCGCGCGCGCCCATCAGCGCCTCGCCCGAGAGCTTCAGCAGAACCCGGCGATACCTGAGTTCGGCAGCCATAGGCCCACCCGCTCTGTCGCGCCGTTGGTGCGACGCCGCCTCACTCTATATCATATCGGCGGCGCCGTCGCCCCACGCCTCGCGCGGGCCGTGCATCGGGCGCCGCTTCAGTGCCGGATCTGGGCCGCCGCCGCGACTTCGGCGGCAAAATCGCTGCGATTGCGCTCGATCCCTTCGCCCAGCGCAAAGCGCACGAAGCCGGTGATGGCGATCGGAGCCCCGGCGCTCTTGGCGGCATTTTCGACAACCTTGGCGATCCGCGTCTCTTGATCGACGACGAAGATCTGGTCGAGCAGCACAAACTCTTCGTAGAATTTGCGCAGCCGACCCTCAACCATGCGGTCGACAATCGCCCCCGCTTTGCCGCTGGCCAGCGCCTGATCGCGCAACACGCCGCGTTCGCGGTCGAGCACCGCGGCCGGCACCGCGGCGGTGTCGAGATAAAGCGGGCTGGCGGCGGCGACATGCATCGCCAGCTGGCGGCCGAGAGCGGCGAGGGCGGGTTCGGGTGCAGCCGATTCGAGCGCGACAATAACGCCGATCTTGCCCAGCCCCGAGCCGAGCGAATTGTGGACATAGGAATAAACGCCGCCTTGCTTGACCGCGAGCCGCGCGACCCGCCGCAGCACCAGATTTTCGCCGATGGTCGCGATCAAATGGGTCAATTCTTCCTCGACATTGCGGCTGCTGCCGGGGTAGGGCGCGCGGCTCAAACGGTCGAGTTCGCCGTCGCCGTCCACCGCCAATGCCGCCACCTGACGCACAAACCCCTGGAACGCCTCGTTTCGGGCGACAAAATCGGTCTCGGAATTGACCTCGACCACGGCGCCGGCGCGGCCCTGGCAGGCGACCCCCACCAGCCCCTCGGCCGCCACCCGCCCGGCTTTTTTGGCAGCGGCGGCAAGTCCCTTTTTGCGCAGCCAGTCGATTGCCGCCTCGATATCGCCATTGCTGTCGCCGAGCGCGCGTTTGCAATCCATCATGCCGGCGCCGGTCTTTTCGCGCAGCTCCTTGACCAACGCCGCGGTCACCTCGGGCATTTTCGTCGTCCTCTGTTGCTGTCGGCGTCCGGCCGCTTGCCGGCCGGGCCCTCATCTATGTTGCGGCGCGAGCCGCCGCGCCCCATCAGGCGTGGGCGACGGCGTCCACATCCGCGGGCCGCATCGCCTCGGCTGCGGCGCTATCTTCCTCGCCCGGCTCCTCGCCGATTGCCTCGGGCAGATCGGTGACCGGCAGTTCGGCGCGGGCTCCGAGATCGACGCCGGACGCCGCCATTTCGGCCTGCAAGCCGTCGAGCACCGCGCTCGCCACCAAATCGCAATACAGATGGATCGCCCGCATCGCATCGTCGTTGCCGGGGATCGGATAGGCGATACCGTCCGGCGACGAGTTCGAATCGAGGATCGCGACCACCGGGATCCCCAGCGTGTTGGCCTCGGCGACCGCGATCGCCTCTTTGTTGGTGTCGATGACAAACAGGATGTCGGGCAGGCCGCCCATCTCCTTGATGCCGCCGAGCGCCCGCTCCAGCTTGTCGCGATTGCGCGTCAGTTCCAGCAATTCGCGTTTGGTCAACCCGGTCTGCTCGGCATTGATGCGCTCATCCAATTCGCGCAGCCGCCGGATCGATTGCGAAATCGTTTTGAAATTGGTCAGCATGCCGCCGAGCCAGCGGTAATTGACATAATACTGGCCGCAACGCTTGGCCGCCTCGGCGATCGGCTCCTGCGCCTGGCGCTTGGTGCCGACCAATAGCACCCGTCCGCCGGCCGCAGCGGCGTCGCGGATCGCCTCCAGCCCCTGATGCAGCATCGGCACGGTCTGCTCGAGATCGATGATGTGAATGCCGTTGCGCACCCCGAACAGATAGGGCTTCATCTTCGGGTTCCAGCGGCGCGTGTGATGGCCAAAATGAACGCCGGCTTCGAGCAGCTGGCGCATCGTATAGGTGGGCAGCATAGACACTCCTTTTCCGGTTGGTGCCGCCGCAGGAGAAATCGCTGCCTCGGCGGGCGAGGCGTCGACACCGGAGCGGCATTCTGCGCCCAAGGCAAAACGCCGCGGCCCTGCGTGTGGGTTACGAACGGCTGTTATTTACGCAACGCCGCGCGCTTCGGCAAGCCCGCGCCGAGGCTCGCCGGCCGCCTGACCGGCGAGCCGGGACCCGGCCCCCAGCACTAAATCGCACAGCGCTAGATATCGTGCACGTCGACGATGCCGGGCAGCGATTTGACCGCGGCGCGCATGCGCGGATCGACGCGAAAGGCGCCGGGCAGCGCGATTTCGACCTCGCGGTCGTCGAGGTCGAGCACCACCGACACCCGGCCGCGGCCGCCCGTCTCGCGGGCAAACAGGTTCTTCAAATGGCTGAGCGCCCGCTCTTCGCCGAGGAACACTTTGAGCCCCGCCGCGGCATGCGCCACAACCTGGTCGAGCGGCTCGATCTTTTGCGCGGTCAGGCGCAAACTGTCCTCCTCGCTGCGCACATCGACCGTCACCACCAGCGGTTGGCCACCGTCAAACAGCGCGCGCGCCTCGCGCAGCATCTCGGCGAACACGGTGATTTCGTAGACCCCGCTCGGGTCCGACATCTGGACAAACGCAAACCGGTTGCCGCGCGCCGATGTGCGCTCCTTGCGCCCGACGACGATGCCGGCCAGCCGGAAGCGGCTCGCACTGCCGGCCGCGAGCGCCGCCGGCAGATCGGCCCAGCGCAGGATGCCGACGCGTTCGAGGCTCTTGCCATAGGCGTCGAGCGGGTGGCTCGACAGATAAAACCCGATCGCCGCAAATTCCTGCTGCAATTTTTCGACCGCCGGCCAATCCTCGACGATCGGCAGCACCGGCCGCGGCGCAAAGGCCGGGTCAATCGCGCCAAAGAGGCTGGCTTGCCGGGTTTCGCGCTCTTCGGCACTGCGGCTGGCATGACGCAGCAACAGCTCGGCCGCTGCCACGGTTTGAGCGCGGTTGGGGTTGAGCGCGTCGAACGCGCCGGCGCGCGCCAAACTTTCGAATTGCCGGCGGTTGAAGCTTTTCGCATCGAGCCGCCGGGCGAAATCGGCCAGGTCCTTGAAGCGGCCGTTCTGTTCGCGCTCGCGCACCAGCTCGCGCATCGCCTGTTCGCCGACCCCCTTGACCGCGGCGAGCGCGTAGCGGATCGCGGGCTTGCCGCTGCGCGGATCGGTCTCGACCGAGAAGCTCGCGGCCGAGCGGTTGATGTCGGGCGGCAACAGCCGGATGCCGAGCCGATCGAGCTCCTGGCGCAACAGGTTGAGCTTGTCGGTATTGCCGAGGTCGAGGGTCATCAGCGCCGCCATGAACTCGACCGGATAATTCGCTTTGAGATAGGCGGTCTGGTAGGTGATCAGGGCGTAGGCCGCGGCATGCGGCTTGTTGAAACCGTAGCCGGCGAATTTCGCCATCTGGTCGAAGATCAGCTCGGCGCGATGACGGTCGACGCCGCGGGCGACGGCACCGTCGCAAAACAATTGCCGCTGCGCCTCCATCTCGGCCGGGATCTTTTTGCCCATCGCTCGGCGCAGCAAATCGGCGCCGCCGAGACTGTAGCCGGCCAGCACCTGCGCGATCTGCATGACCTGTTCCTGATAGGTCATGACCCCGTAGGTTTCCCGGAGGATCGGTTCGAGCGCCGGGTGCAGGTAGTCGGGCGGTTCCTCGCCGTGCTTGACCGCGATATAGCGCGGGATGTTCTCCATCGGGCCCGGACGGTAGAGGGCGTTGGCGGCGATGATGTCTTCGAAACGGTCGGGGCGCAGCCTGCGCAGCATGTCGCGGGTGCCGGCGCCTTCGACCTGAAACACGCCGACCGTGTCACCGCGACTTAGCAGCTCGAAGGTCGGGCGGTCGTCGAGCGGCAGATCGGCAAGATCGAGTTCGACCCCGCGCATCTTCAGCAATTCGAGACAGCGGGCCAGCGCCGTCAATGTCTTGAGCCCGAGAAAATCGAATTTGACGAGCCCGGCGAGTTCCACCCATTTCATATTGAACTGGGTCACCGGCATATCCGAGCGCGGGTCGCGATAAAGCGGCACCAGTTCGGCCAACGGCCGGTCGCCGATCACCACGCCCGCGGCATGGGTCGAAGCGTGACGGTAGAGGCCTTCGAGCTTTAATGAAATCTCGATCAGCCGGGCGACTGCCGGATCGCCCTCGCGCGCCTGTTGCAGCGCCGGCTCGCCGGCGATCGCCTGCTCGAGGCTGACCGGATGGGCGGGATTGTTCGGCACCAATTTGCACAGCCGGTCGACTTGGCCATAGGGCATCGCCAAGACCCGGCCGACATCGCGCAACACCGCGCGCGCCTGTAATTTGCCGAAGGTGATGATCTGCGCCACCCGGTCGCGCCCGTATTTGTGCTGGACATAGCGGATCACCTCGTCGCGCCGGTCCTGGCAGAAATCGATGTCGAAATCCGGCATCGACACCCGCTCGGGGTTCAGGAAGCGCTCGAACAACAGGCCAAAGCGCAGCGGGTCGAGATCGGTAATGGTCAGCGCCCAGGCCACTACCGAGCCCGCCCCCGAGCCGCGCCCCGGCCCGACCGGGATGCCGGCGCGTTTGGCCCATTGGATAAAATCTGCGACGATCAGGAAATACCCGGCAAAACCCATTTGGATGATCGTGGCCAGCTCGAATTCGAGCCGCTCGCTATAGGGCGCGGCATCGGCCGCAGCGACACCCTGCCGCCTCAGCCGCGCATCAAGGCCGGCGCGCGCGGCGCGGCGCAGCGCCGCCTCTTCGCTCTCGCCGGCGGCGGTCGGAAAGGCGGGCAGGATCGGCTGCCGCGGTTGGGGAATAAAGGCGCAGCGGCGGGCGATGACCAGGGTGTTGTCGCAGGCTTCCGGCACATCGGCAAAGACCGTGCGCATCTCCGCCGCCGGGCGGAAGTAATGGTTGGGGGTCAGCCGCTTGCGGTCGTTGTCGGCAACCGATTTGCCTTGTGCGATGCATAAGAGGGCGTCATGCGCCTCATAGAAGTCAGGGTCCGGGAAAAACGCGTCGTTGGTCGCCACCAGCGGCAGGTCGTAACGATAGGCGAGATCGATCAGCGCCGGCTCGCTGCGCGCCTCGGCATTGTCGCCGTGACGCATCAGCTCGATGTAGAGCCGGTCGGGAAAGGCGCGCATCAAATCGTCGAGCAACGCCTGCGCCAGGTCGTTCTGCCCTTCCGCCAAGAGCCGGCCGAGCGGGCCCGTTGGTCCGCCGGACAGGCAGATCAACCCGTCGCTGGCCGCAGTCAGGTCGGCCAAACCGACTGCCGGCTCGCCGGCGCTGTCGCCGCCGAGATAGGCGTTGCTGACCAGCGCCAGCAGGTTGCGGTACCCGGCCTCGCTTTGCGCGAGCAGCACCAGCCGGTCGGGCTCGGCGAGCGGCCGCGTCAACCCGCCGGCGCCGCGCCGCGTCTCCTCGCGCGGGCGCAACGCAATCTCGCAGCCGATGATCGGCTGGATGCCGGCCGCACAGCAGGCGGTGGCGAATTCGAGCGCGCCAAACAAATTGCCGCTGTCGGTGATCGCCACCGCCGGCATCAGCGCCGCCCGGCAGCGCGCGACCAGCTCCTTGATCGTGATCGCACCCGCCGACAGCGAATAGGCGGTGTGGACCCTCAGATGGATAAAATCGGCCAGTTCCATCGGCCAAAGATCGCATGTCCGGGCGCCGAAATCAGGTCCTTCGCGCGGGTTCAGCAAATCCGCCTTCTGCGCCGGCGGTCAGGGCAGACAAGGGCGAGGGCGATTCGCGTCAGGCCGGTCGGCGGCGGTTGACCCGGATTTGGCGCGGGTCCTACGATCGCGCCCCCAACAATGGAGTTGCGACATGGCCGAAATCCCGCGCCTCAATGGCGTGATTCGCGCATTCGAGGCGGGCCAACCCGCCTTTGTCACCTTTGCCCCGGCCGAGATCAGCACGGCCCAGGCGATCAACGCCGCCCCCTATGACGGTGTCGTGTTCGAGATGGAGCATCGCGCTTACGACATCCGCGCCTTGCGCGACTGCCTGCAATACATGCTCGATCGCCGCCAGATCGTGCAGCGCGGCAGCCTCGCGCCGGCGGTGACGCCGTTTGTGCGCATTCCGCCCAATGGCGGCGAGCTGAGCCAATGGGTCGCCAAGCAGGTGCTCGACCATGGCGTCTACGGCATTGTCTGGCCGCATGTCAGCACCGTCGATGAGGCGCGCAACGCGGTTGCCGCCTGCCGCTATCCGCGCCCGCGCCAGGCCGCCTATTACGAGCCGGCCGGGCAGCGCGGCGATGCGCCGGCGGCGGCCGCCCGTTACTGGGGGTTGACGCAACCGGAGTATTACGGCCGGGCCGATGTGTGGCCGCTCAATCCGCAGGGCGAGATCCTGGTCGCGATCATGTGCGAGGAGGTGCGGGCGATCCGCAATCTGCCCAAGATGCTCGAAGAGGTGCCGGGGGTGGGGGTCGTCATCATCGGCGAGGGCGACCTGTCGCAGGATCTGGGCCTGCCGCGGCAATACGAACATCCGACCGTCGCCGCCGCGATCGACGAGATCCTGGCGATCTGCAAGGCGCACAATGTTCCCTGCGGCCATCCCCACGTCGATGCCCGCAATGTCGAGATGCTGCTCGAAAAGGGTTTTCGCTATCTGATGCCGGCGCCGAGCTATTCGTTTGCCGCCCTCGAAAAAGGCCGCAAAGCCGCCGGCCGCAGCTGAGCGCGCGAAGCGCTCGCCGCAACGCCGCCCGAGAGCCGCCACCTGGTCGGTCCGCGATCGCCGCCGCCTCGGTAAGGCGGGTCCGCCGCCGGTTTGGCGGGCTTGCCGTGGCGCCGCGCCGGGCGGCGGGCGTGGCCCGATCTGAGCGCCGGTATTGTGGCGGCGCGCCCGTCCCGCCGCTAGTTGGTTTTGAACCGCGCCCAATCGATCGGGTCGACGAGACGCAGCCGGGTGCCGGCCTCGGGCATCTCGTATTTGAGGCCGCTGGCGCAATTGAACAGCACTACCCGATCGTCCGCCTTGACCCGGCCATCTTCCAGCGCCTGCTCGTAGGCGGCATAGGTTGCCGCCCCCTCCGGACACAGCAGCAGCCCCTCGGCCTGCGCCACCTTGGTCCAAGCGCGCATGATCGCCGCGTCGTCGACTGCGATCGCAAAGCCGCCGCTTTCGCGCACCGCGCGCAGGATCAGAAAATCGCCGATCCCCTGCGGGACCCGAATGCCGGCGGCAAAGGTATGGGCGTCGGGCCAGCGCGGCGCGTGCTCGGCGCCCGTTTCCCAGGCTTTGACCATCGGCGCGCAGCCGGCCGCCTGCACCACCACCATGCGCGGGCGCTTGCTGCCGATCCAGCCGATCTGTTCGAGCTCGTCGAACGCCTTCCACATGCCGATGATGCCGGTGCCGCCGCCGGTCGGGTAAAAGATCACGTCGGGCACCTGCCAGCCGAACTGCTCGGCCAGTTCGAGGCCCATGGTTTTCTTGCCTTCGATGCGATAGGGCTCGCGCAAGGTGGCGCAATTGAACCAGCCGACCGTCTTTTCGCCCTCGGCAACCAGCCGGCCGCAATCGTCGATCAGCCCGTCGACGAGAAACACTTCGGCGCCTTGCATCGCGATCTCGCGGATATTGACGGCGGGCGTGTCGTCGGGACAGAAGACATAGGCCTTGATGCCGGCACGGGCGCAATAGGCGGCCATCGCCGCACCGGCATTGCCGTTGGTCGGCATGGCCATGGCCCGGACCCCGAACTGTTTGGCCATCGCCACCGCCAGCGCCAGACCGCGGGCCTTGAACGATCCGGTGGGCAGACGGCCTTCGTCTTTGACGAGGAGCTCGCCGCGCCGGGGCGCGAGCCGCGGCAACGGGACAAGCGGGGTCATGATTTCACCGAGCGCCACGATGTCGGCCGCGCGCCGCACCGGCAACAGCTCGCGATAGCGCCACAGGCTGTGCGGCCGCGCCGCGAGCGCCGGCTTGGCGAGGCTGCGGCGCACGCCGTCGAGGTCGTAGCGCACCAAGAGCGGCCGCCCCGATTTCGACAAACTCTGCAGGCGGTCGGCGGGATAGCTCTCGCCGGTCAGGCTGCATTCGAGATGGGTGACAAAACTCGGCTGATCGCCGCCGGTCCATTCGTGGTTCAGCATTGCCAATCGACTTTGATGCGTGTCCCTCACCGACGGGATCAGCCGAAGCCGCCCCCATGGAGCTGGTCGCCGCCAACTTAACGCGAGCGCTTCGCCGGCGCAGCACCCTCTTGTCGCTCGCAGCGCCGGCCAGGGCCGTTAGCTGAAGATCTCGATCGAGCCGTCGAGCGCCATCAGCCCGGTGACCACGGTAAGACCCGGATGATGCTCGCCGACGGCGCGGCGAAACTCGGCGAGGGCGCGTTTGTGGGTTTCCGTCTCGGCCTCCGGGGTGGCGATGCTGGCGGCGCCATAGGCGATCCTGGCCGCCCCGCAATCGCGGTGGTCGATCGCGATAATCCGGTTGATCCGGTGCAATTGAAGGGTGGCCTGAGTGTTGTCCCAAAACGCCGGCCGCCACGCCGCGAATTTCGCGGCGACCACCGCAATCGCCGCGCCGGCAATGCAGAACTGGCTGTATTTCCCGGCCAGCCCCTGGCCTTGCATGTAACGATAGACCGGCGTGACGAACCGAGGATCAATGCAGGAGAGCAGCATCGCATCGTATTCGCCCTCGGCGCTGCGGGCGGCGCCCGGCAATGCGGCGCCGAGACCGGCGGCGGCAAGCGCCGCCAAGAGCCGGCGCCGGTCGAGCCGCCCGGCGCGGATCGCCGCACAACCAGGCGCGACGGACAGGTGGGAAGCTTGCATCGGTGTGCCTCGATTTTGACATCGTCATGCGGCGCGTGGCCGGGACCGGTCGGCCGGTTATCCGGCTGGCGCCGCAACCCGGGATTATATCGGGACAGGGGTGTAAGATGCATGACTTTGGTCGGATTTGGCGTTGTAACACGGCGCGGTCTTCGCCAATTAGGTCAGTCGCTCGGTCACGAATCCCAGGATAGTTTCCATACGCGTATTAATTCTAGTTAACACCGGTAAATGTTGACGAAACGCGCCAATTCGATTAGCTCGATTAAGGGGAGGGAAAGGAGCCGACGTTGATGCATTATTTGCGGCCGGCAGCGGTCGGCTTGGCGGTGACATTGTTAACGCTGGCGCCGGCCATGGCCGGCGGACAGAAATCGGCAAAACACGCCGCCAAAACGGCGGAAACCAGCCCGCTCAACCGGGTTGCGTTTGCTGTCGACGGCGCCGAATCCAGCCATGGCGCCGATGCCGCGATGTGGCGCCCCGATCCCGCCGGCCCCGAGGGGCCGATGCAGGTCAGCGCCGCGGCCGCCAGCGATGTCGGCGGTGGCGACCGCTTTGACCTCGATCAGAACCGGGCGCTCGGCCGCGCCTATCTGGCCGCGCTCTATCGCCGCTACCGCAACTGGCCCGATGCGATCGCCGCTTACAATTGGGGGATCGGCCATCTGAACGCCTGGGTCAAAGCCGGTCGGCCGCCCGACCGGGTCGCCGCGGGCGTTGTCGCCTATTTGCAGCGGGTGATGCGCGACAGCGGCCTGTGCCCGGCGCCGTCGCCCATCGACCGGCGGCGCACCGAACCGGCCGGGCCAGGATGCGAAGACCTCCGCGACTGGCCGGTTGGCCAACTCGCCGCGGGATCGTCGCCGTCGGCATTCGAGACCCAGCTCAATCGGGGGCTGCAACTGGCGATGCAGCACGCCGGATCGTTTCGATGATCGGGGGTGGTCAAAGTAGCGTGCCGTCGGCGAAGCGGAACAGCAGCAGCGCCGCGCGCAAGGCGAGGATCCATAACAGCAGGTCCAGCGCGATGTTGGACAGGATTGCGGTCGACAAGGACAGCTTCTCCTCGTTCGGATGCCCTGGCATAATTTCCCTCCTGCTTTGGCTATCCGCTTGCGCCCGGCGCGCCCGGCCGCCATTGTCACCGGCAGGCAAAAACCGCACCAGGGGCGCAACCCCGTGCGACCGCGCCATTTTTTGTCGGCCGGGAGGAAGATCTGTAAGATTTTGCGACGCCGAGCGAAAAAAAAGCCGTCGGCGATGGCATTTCTGCAACCACACGCTCCGGATAAAAGGCCCTCCCGCCGGGCCCGCTGCGCGGCTTTTTTAGGAACAGGCGATGGGCGAGATCTTGGCGATTGAGATGGCGGCGCTGCTCGCCGCGGTGCTGAGCATCGGTGCGGCCGATTTTGCCTACCATAGCGGCCGCATTGCCAGGCGGTTTCATTCGGTGTGGGTGGCCGCTTCGATCACCGCGATGTGCCTGCCGATCGTGTTCTGGGCGGCCGGCATTTTTGTCGGTCCCGGCGCGCCGGCATGGGGGTTGTCGGGCATGTTCGCCGCGGTGTTGGCGGTTGGGCTTTACCACAACCTGGCGGCGCCGCCGATCGCGGGTCGAGGCGACGCCGGCGCGGCAAACCCGCAGCGGACCCGGGGCGGTGAGAACGCATCACTGTCGGCACCGCCCAAGGTCGATGCGCGATAAGTCTCGGCCAATGCGCGGCGATCGTAACAACGACGCCCCTCCCGAAACGCGTCCACCCTTTTCGCGAGCCTGATGGGACGAGCGGTAAAATAAGGTGCGCGTTGGTAGGATGCTGTGCGTGTTCGGCGCCGCTACCGACGCTGCACATCGGCAAACCGAGCGCTATCTTGTCTGGAGCGCTATTTTGTCCGGCATGACGCAAGCCCGGGCCTGGTGTCGGCTCTACGGGTTAGGCAAAAAGCTCCTTATCGCTCGGCTTCGCATGGGTCGCGGATCGCGACGTGTGACTGCTTGCATATAGGTCTGACACGGTAGGTCTGACACGGTTCGGCGACCGTGAGCGGTTGCTTGGCTTCACGCTTGGCGGCCGGCTTTGCGGCGACCGGCACGGAGAATGGATTAACCAATATTAAGAAAATTGCTCAAAAAGATGGAGAACCGTTAACCATTGATACGGTTCGGTCAAGATTGTCGATCATCCTGTGGCTATTGTCTGGCGCTTGACCCATCCGCCACTATGACGGAAAAAAGACGGAAGCGGCCTTCGCCTTTCCTTCCTTTGCGACGCGGTCGAGGGCGGTCGATCCGGGGGGCGGGTAAGGCGTCAATTCAGGCTTTTGGGGTGGAGTTGCGACGTGGATTATTGCCCGCGACAGAGCACGGTCTCAACCTTCCGGGCCGGCCCGGGCAAGCGCCGCAAATGGGCTCGAGACGAGCCTCGGCGACACGGGCCTGTCGTCGCCATTGCCATGTTTGTCGCGGCGGCATCCATCACACTGCTGCTGGGGTTTGCCGCCGCCGCCACCGCCGCCTCAGCCCGTTACGGTGCGTCCTTGCCCGCCCAGGCCGCGGTCAACCGCGGCGTGGTTGAGCTCGAAACCGGGCGCGCCGACGGCGCCTCGGTCGCCATCGCCGAGGATCTCGCCGATCTGATCGACGACGGCGCGACCCGCCGCGTCCTGCCGATCATCGGTAAGGGCGGTCTCAACAACATCGTCGACCTGCAACTGCTGCGCGGCATCGATCTCGCCATCGTCCCCGACGACGTCTTGAACGACGCAAAACAGCAAAATCGATCGCCGAGCCTCGATTATAACATCACTTATGTCACGAAACTCTATAACGAAGAATTTCATCTGATTGCCCGCAGTGATATCAAGACCATCAATGACCTGGCCAACCAGAAGGTCAATGTCGGGGGGCATGGCGGTGGCACCGAGATCACCACGACGCGACTCTTTCGTCTGCTCAATATTCCGATCGTGATGACCAATGACGAAAGCAGCGTGGCCCTGGAAAAGCTGCGCCAGGGCCAGATCGCGGCGGTGGCCCTGGTGACCGGCAGGCCCGCGCCAATGTTTCGCGACCTGATCGGCGAGAGCAATCTGCATTTTCTGTCGGTGCCGCTGTCGCCGGCCGTGACCGCCGAATATGTGCCGGCCCGGCTGACCGCCGAAGATTACCCGGCGCTGGTCGCCTACAACCACCCGGTGGACACGATCGCCGTCGGCACGGTGCTTGCCGCCGCCAATTTGCAGCCGGACTCCGAGCGCTATCGCAACCTCGTCAATTTTGTCGACGCGTTTTTTACCAACTTCCAGTCTTTGCTTCTTCCCGGACACCACCCCAAATGGCGTGAAGTCAACATTGCCGCCGAATTGCCCGGCTGGCGGCGCTTCCCGCCGGCGGCCGACTGGCTGCAGCGCCACGCCCCGACCGCCGGCGCTCCGAGTGAACAGGCGCTCAAGGCAATTTTCGCCCGCTTTATCGACGAGCGTCAGCAGGCGGCCGGCGGTCAGCCGCTCAGCCAGCAACAAAAGGACGAGTTGTTCAGCCAGTTCGAGCGCTGGCAGAAACAGCAGGCGCGATAGATCGGCCGGGATCGGGATTTTAGTGGTGAGTGCGGTCTCGCGCCCCGCGAAGCGTGCGCCGGCAATCTCGTCTGGCCTTGACCGACGCACATTGCTGGCCGCGGCGGGGATCGCCGCGTTGCCCTGGCGACGGCGGGCCGTGGCCGAGGAGCCTCGCACCCCGGCCTCGGCGCCAAAGCGCGGCGGCATCCTGAACTTTGCCACGGTCGACGCCGAGCCGCCGAACTACGATCTGCACGGCAATGTCTCGTTTGCGGCGTTGCATCCGATTGCACCGCATTATTCGACCCTGTTGCGTTTCGACGCGGCCAATTATCCCGAGATCCAGGGCGATCTCGCCCAGTCCTGGAGCGTGTCGGCCGACCAACTGAGCTACATCTTCAAATTGCATCCGAACGTAGTCTTTCACGACGGCACGAGGCTGACCTCGGCGGATGTCAAAGCGAGCTATGAGCGGATCGTGCGGCCGCCGGCAGGGGTGGTTTCAGCCCGCCGGGTAAATTACGCCGCGATCGCCGCAATCGACACACCCGACCCGCTGACTGTTGTCTTTCACCTCAAATGGCCGGATGCGTCGATGCTGGCGAATTTTGCCTCTGAGTGGAATGCGATCTACAGTGCCGCGCGCCTCAAAGAAGACGCGCATTTTCCGCTCGCTCATGTCATGGGGAGTGGCGCCTTCACCTTTGGCGAATATGTCAAAGGAAGCCATTGGTCCGGACGGCGATTTGACGGTTATTTCAAGCCCGAGAGGCCCTATCTCGACGGCTATCGCACGTTGTTCATCAAAACGCCGGCGGTTGTCGAAGCCTATAAGAGCGGCCAGATCCTTGCCGAGTTCCGGGGTATGGCGCCGCCGCAGCGCGACGCGCTGATTGCCGCCTTCGGCGATCGGGTGACCGTCAGCGAAAGCCCATGGCTGGCCAATCTCTCGATTGTTTTCAACACGCGCCGGCCGCCTTTTGGCGACGCCCGGGTGCGGCGGGCGCTGTCGCTGGCGATCGACCGCTGGGGCGCGGCGGAGCGCCTGCAACACACGACATTTCTCAAATATGTCGGCGGGTTGATGCGGCCCGGATCAAACCTCGCAACCCCCGAAGCGCAACTGGCCGAACTGCCCGGTTTTGGCCATGACATCGGCGTTTCCCGGGCTGCGGCCCGGCAGTTGCTCGGCGCCGCCGGCGCCGGCGATCTGGCCTTGGGCCTGTTGGTGCGCGACATTCCGATGCCGCATTACGCCGGCGCCGAACTCCTGGCCGCCAGCTGGCGGCAAGTCGGGGTCTCGACGACGCCGCAAAAGCTGCCAATCGCCGATTGGCAACAGCGCGTCGATGCCGGCGACTTCGATGTCGCGCTCGACTTCTCCGGCGATTATTTCGACGACCCGACGATCCAGTTGACCAAATACGTTTCGCACGATTTGTCGCCGGTCAATAACTCGGGGGCGACCGACCGTTTTCTCGATGCGCTCTATATCGGCCAGGCGGTCACCACCGATCCGCAGCAGCGGGCCAAGATTGTCCGCGCCTTTGAACAGCACGCGCTGACCGAAGCCGACACTGTCCCGCTGTTGTGGTGGAACCGTATCGTCGTCACGGCGGCGAGTGTCAGGGGGTGGTCGATCACGCCCAGTCATTTCATCGGCCAGGATCTGACCGACATCTGGCTCGACGAATAGAGCCGCGGGCGGATCGACGCGATTGAGGGAGGGCATAATGGCGGGATCGACGGCGGGCAACCGCCCGACGCCGACGCCGGCTGAAACGGTGGGCGGCTCGCCGCTGCGGCGGCTTTACGTGCAGATTCTAATCGCGATTGGCGTCGGCATTGTTCTCGGCCATTTCGACCCCGGTCTCGGGGTCAAGATGAAGCCCTTGAGCGACGCCTTTATCGCGCTGATCCGGTCGGTGGTGCCGCTGATTATCTTCGCCACGGTCGCGGTCGGCATTGCCAAGATGGGCGACATGCGTCGGGTCGGCGTCGTCGGACTGCGCGCGCTGATCTATTTCGAGGTCGTCTCGACCCTGGCCTTGCTCGTCGGGCTTGTCGTCGGCAATCTGCTGCAGCCGGGTGCGGGATTGCACATTGACCCCGCGAGCCTCGACCCCAAGCCGGTGGCAGGCTATGTCGCGGGGGCAAAATCGCTGGGCGTTGTCGATTTCCTGCTGAAAATGGTCCCGCACAACCTGGTCGGCGCGCTCGCCGAAGGCGAGATCCTGCCGGTTCTGGTGATGGGGGTGCTGTTCGGGTTTGCGCTGATCCATATCGGGCAGCGCGCCGCTCGCCTGGTCGAGCTGATCGACGATTTCACCCAGGCGCTATTCGGAATTGTGCGCATTATCATGTATGTGGCGCCGCTGGCGGCGTTTGGCGCGATCGCGTTCACGGTCGGCAAATTCGGCTTTCATGCGCTGACCAGTCTCGGCTGGCTGCTGTTCGCCGTTTATCTGACCTCGATCCTGTTCGCGGTCATCGGGTTTGGCGTAATCGGCCGTCTCTTCGATCTGCGCGTATTGAAAATCCTGCGCTATTTCAAAGACGAATTGCTGATCGCGTTCACCGCGACCTCGGGCGAAGCGATGATCCCGCGGGCGATTGTCAAGCTCGAACGCCTCGGCTGTTCGCAGGAAGTTGTCGGACTGGTCTTGCCGACCGGGTTTTCGTTCAACACCGACGGCACCGCGATCTATATGACGATGGCGGTCTTGTTTATTGCGCAGGCCACCGACATCCATTTGAGCCTGGGTCAACAGCTGACGATGCTGTTGGTGATGCTGTTCACCTCGAAGGGTGCGGCGGGGGTGGCCGGGGCGGGGTTCGTGGCGCTCGCCGCCACCTTGCCGGCGCTGGGCACGCTGCCGGTCGGCGGCCTGGCGCTGTTGCTGGGCGTCGAGCGGTTCATGTCCGAGATCCGCGCCGTGACCAACCTCTTCAGCAACATCTTCGCCACCGTCGTAGTCGCCCGGTGGATGGGTGAACTCGACCCTCGCCGCCTGGCCGCCGCGCTCGACCGCGACAGCGAGATCGACACCGAAGCCGAGGCCGCGGACCAAACGCCGGTTCCAGCCGGCCGCGGCGCCGACTGACGCACCCGATCGGCGATGGCTCAGTCGAGCGCTCGGCGCAGATGGCGGATGGCGACGACGAGCAGCGCGAGATCGGGGTTGGCGGCGGCGCGAAGCTCGCGCGCGAGCGCCTCGAAGGCGGCGAGCCTGGCAGTCGCGGTGGCGGCCCAGGCGGCAACCGGATCGGTCGCGCCGCCATGCTCACCGGCGAGGATGCGCAAGGCCAATTCGGACTGCAAAGAGAGCACATCCTCGATCAATCCCTCGACCGCGGATTTTTGCCATTGCGTGTCGGCCGGCAGGCGGCGCGCCGCGGCGCGCAGATCGTCGAGCGCAAAGCGGACGCCAACCTCGTAGAAGACACGGGCAGCCTGGTCGAGCGCATGTTTGCTGCCTTCGGCCAGTTGCGCGATGTCGAGCGCCGCCGCCAGAAACAGCAGCGATCCGACCCGCTCGGCCACCGCTCCCGGAACACCGGCCGCGCGCAGCCGCGCGCTGCGCTCTTCGGCGATGGTTCGATCGCGCGCCGGCAGAAGTCCGGGCAAGGACGCCGCCAGGCTGCGAACCGCCGGGGCAAGCCGCGCCGTCTCGGCGGCTAGATCCGTTCGCCGGCGCTGCAGGAGCCACGCCGCGGCGCGCTCAGCCACGCTTGCGATCTCGAGCAGCATCTCGGTCTGCACCGCAACCGCGACGCGGTTGTCGAGCGCCTCGATGTCCGCCCAGAGCTGCGGCAGCGCAAAAATCTCGCGAACAATCAGATAGGCGCGCGCGATTTCGTCGGTGGTGCAGCCGGTGCGCTCTCGGAGATCGGCGACAAAGGTGATGCCGCCGCGATTGACGAGCTCGTTGGCCAGGATCGTGGCGACGATTTCGCGGCGGAGCGGGTGGCTCGGGATTTGCGCGCCGAGCCGGTCGCGCAGCGCCGCCGGGAAATAACCGCGAAGCTCCGCGTCCATTTGCGGCGCGTCGGGCAAGTCGGACGCGAGCAGGTCGGCGTCGACGGCCATTTTGGCATAAGCGAGCAACACCGCCAGCTCGGGGCGGGTCAGGCCACGGTGGTGAGCGGCGCGATTGATCAGGGTTTCGTCATCGGGCATGAATTCCAGGCCCCGGTCAAGCCGCCCCGATTTCTCGAGTTCGCGGATCAGCCGCATATGCCGATCAAGCGCGCCAACCCCGCCTGCCTCGGCCAGCGACAAGGCTTGGCCCTGCAGGTAATTGTCGCGCAGCACCAGCGCCGCGACCTCTTCGGTCATGGACTGGAGCAACGCGTCGCGCTCCGCGGCGTCGAGGGCTCCGGTGGCGATGGCCCGGTCAATCAGGATCTTGAGATTGACCTCGTGGTCGGAGGTATCGACACCGGCCGAATTGTCGATCGCGTCGGTGTCGATGCGGCCGCCGCCCAGGGCATAGGCGACGCGCCCGCGCTGGGTGACGGCGAGATTGGCGCCTTCACCGATGACCTTGGCGCGGATCCGGTCGGCATCGACGCGCAGCGCGTCATTGGCGCGGTCGCCGACCATCGCGTGCGTTTCCTCGGGCGCTTTGACAAAAGTGCCGATGCCGCCGAACCACAGCAGATCGACCGGGGCGACGAGCAGGCTGCGGATCAATTCGGCCGGCGTCAGCGTATCGGCGTCGATGGCAAAAACGCGCTTCATTTCCGGACTGATCGGGACCGATTTGGCGCTGCGTTCAAACACACCGCCGCCCGATGAAAGCAGCCCCCGGTCGTAATCGGCCCAACTCGATCGCGGCAGCCGGAACAGCCGCTGGCGCTCGTCAAAGCTCTTGGCCGGATCAGGGGCGGGGTCGACAAAGATATGGCGATGGTCAAACGCGGCGAGCAGGCGCAAGTGACGGGATCTGAGCATGCCGTTGCCGAACACGTCGCCCGACATGTCGCCGACCCCGACAACGGTGATCTCCTCGGTGTCGATATCGCGCCCGAGTTCGCGAAAATGGCGCTTGACCAGTTCCCAGGCGCCGCGCGAGGTGATGCCGATCGCCTTGTGGTCGTACCCGGCCGAGCCGCCCGAGGCGAATGCGTCACCCAGCCAGTATCCGCAGGATTGGGCGATGGCGTTGGCAAAGTCGGAGAAGGTGGCGGTGCCCTTGTCGGCGGCGACGACGAGATAGGGGTCGTCACCATCATGTCGGACAACATTTTCGGGCGGCGCCACGCGATGGCCGCCGAGACCGTCGGGCACCAGGTTGTCGGTCAGGTCAAGCAGCCCGCGGATCAGCATCTTGTAGCATTCGACCGCCTCAGCACCCAATTGGTCGCGGTCTTGCGGCGGTTGCTTGATGATATATCCGCCCTTCGCGCCGACCGGCACGATGACCGCGTTCTTGACCGTCTGCGCCTTCATCAAGCCGAGGATCTCGGTGCGAAAATCCTCTTTGCGGTCCGACCAGCGAATGCCGCCGCGCGCGACTTTGCCGGCGCGCATATGCACGCCCTCCATGCGCGGGCTGTAGACGTAGATTTCGTAAAGCGGGCGGGGGAGGGGAAACAGATCGATCTCGCTGCTGGCCAGCTTGACCGCGAGATAGGGTTTGGGTTCGCCCGACGGCTGCAGCTGGAAATAGCTGGTGCGCACGCTTTTCAGGATCAAAGTCAAAAAGCTGCGCAAGATGCGATCCTCGTCGAGGCTGGCGACAAGGTCGAGCGCATGGTCGATCGCCTGCACTTCGGCCATCATCGCGAGCCCGCGGTCGCGCGGCCAGACCGGGTCGAAGCGGGTCTCGAACAGCCGGACGAGGCCGGCGGCGATCTTGGGGTGAGCGCCGAGCGTGTCCTCCATGTAGCTCTGGCTAAAGGTGCTGCCGGCTTGGCGCAGCAGCTTGGCGTAGAGGCGCAGAGCGCTGATCTGCCGCGCCGACAGGCCGGCGGCGAGCACCAGGCGGTTAAAGCCGTCATTCTCGACGCGTCCGGTCCATACCCCGAGCAGCGCCTCCTCGAAGCGCCGGCGGGTCGGGTCGCTGACTTGGCTCAGCCCGGTAATCTGGAATTCATCAACCCAGACCGGGTCGCCGTCGCTCGTGTCGATGCGGAACGGCTCTTCGGCGACAACCCGCAGCCCTAAATTTTCGAGCATCGGCAGGATGTCGGACAGCACAACCGGATCGCGCGCGCGATACAGCCGCAGGCCAAAGCGGCCGGGCTCGGCCGCCGGATGCAGCGATACTTCGAGCGGCGAGCCGGCCAGGGCCTTTTCCATCCGGGGCAAATCGGCCAGCGCCTGGTCGGTCCCGGTCATCGACTGATAAGCGATCGGAAATGGCTTGAAGCGGCGCAGCCGAGCATGCGCCTCGCTTTCCCCAAAGGCGGCGGCCGCCGCCTCCTCGAGCCGGTCGGACCAGCTGCGGCCGGCCTCGGCGAGTTCACGTTCGAGAGCGGCGACATCGACGGGCGGCACCTGGCCGCGGGTCGTCCGAATGATGAATTGGATCCGGGCGAGCACCGAATCGTCGAGATGGGTGTAATAGGCCGAGAGGCGGCCGGCAAAGGCGCGTTCCAGGATCTCGGCAAAGCGCCGCCGCAGATTGCTGTCGTAGCGCTCGCGGGGCACGTAAACCAGGCAGGAGACAAAACGCTCAAGCGGGTCGCGCCGGACAAACAGCGCAATACGCTGGCGTTCCTGCAGGTTGAGGATGCCGATAACCGTGTTGAAGAGCTCGTCTTCGCGGCCCTGGAACAACTCGTCGCGCGGCAGGGTTTCGAGGATATGCGCCAGCGCCTTGCCGTCGTGGCTGGCCTGCGAGAGCCCCGAGCGGTCGAGGATATAGCGTACCTTGCGCCGCAGCAGCGGGATCGCGCGCGGGCTGCGGCTATAGGCAAGCGATGTGAACAACCCGACAAAGAGGCGGACGCCGATCACCGTTCCATCGGCGTCAAAGCGACGCAGGCCGATCACATCCATATGGGCGTTGCGGTGCACCGTCGAACGTCGGTTCGACTTGGTGACGACCAACAGCTCGGGCCGGCGAACAAAACGCTGGACGTCGGGCGGCAGCGACGACAGATCGCGCAACCCGTCGAAGATCCGATAATTGGGATCGGCCAGGATGCCCAAGGCCGGGCGCGGCGACGCCTGGGCGCCGTCGAACAGATATTCGCGATATCCGAGAAAGGTGAAGTTGTCGTCGTCGAGCCAGCGTAAAAACTCGCGCACTTCGGCCAATTCGTGCGGCGGAACCGGAGGCGGCGGCGGACCGGGCAATTCCTCGATCAACACGCGAAGCGTCGCGCGCATCGCCTGCCAGTCGCCGACCGCGGCCCGCACATCTTCGAGAACGCGCGATAACACCTGGGTCAGCTGCGCCAGACCGGCGGGGTCCGGCTCGCGGGTGATCTCGACCTGCATCCACGATTCACGCAACCCCGGCTCGCCGGCGCTGCGAATGTCATGCAGGCGCCCCTGCGCGTCGCGATCGACGGTCAAGATCGGATGGATCACCAGGCGGCAGACCCGGTCGCCGGCATTGATGGCGCCGGTCACCGAATCGACCAGAAACGGCATATCGTCGTTGACAATTTCGACAACGGTATGCGGCGACGACCAGCCATCCGCCTCGAGTTCGGGATTGTAGACCCTGATCTTGGCGTGGCCCGGCCGCCGCCTTCCGGCGAACCGCCACAGAGCCAACGCCGCCCCGCCCAGATCGCGCGGGCTGCGCTCGGCGACATCGCTGGGCGGCGCGTGCTCGTAGAATTTGGCGATCAGCGTCGCGGCGACCGCGCGCTCGGCCGGATCGAGGCGCTCGGCGCAGATCGCGACCGCCTTGTCAACCAGCCGCGCTTTTTTGCGCGCGCCCGGCGGAAGGGCGGGATCCAACCGTGCTTCGGTCGTCACAGACGGCGCCGACGGATACGGCGGCGGAGCCTCGATCGCATCGCTCATCATTCGTTAAACACCGATTTCCGCGCCCCGTTCGGACGGTCGGTCCGCCGGCGCACGCAGTGTGGAAAGTTTGGCAAAACTCGGCGATGATGGCATAGGCTTATGACGCGGTCGTTTGCGGCTTAATCGCGACCCCCGGCTTCGATGCGTATTGTGGCCCAGTTCCGGCAGGCTGTCATTTACCTGCTGCCGTTGATCGTGCTGGTGGCCGCGGCCGGGGCGCGTGTGGTCGCCCCCGATCTGTTGGACCGTCTGTCGCTGATCGCGTTTGATCTCTATCAGCGCGCTTCGCCGCGGCCGCCCGGAAACGCGCCGATCTCCATCGTCGACATTGACGACGACAGCCTGAAAAAAATCGGTCAATGGCCGTGGCCGCGAACCATCGTGGCCCGCATGATCGATCACTTGGCGGCGGCCGGCGCGGCGGTGATCGCCTTTGACATCGATTTTGCCGAGCCCGACCGGACCTCGCCCAAACAGCTGCTGCCGCTGCTCGCGCAAAACGGGACCGAGATTGCCGACCTCGCTCGCATCTTGTCGAACCTGCCCGATCCGGATCAGGCGCTGGCGACCGCGATGCGCAAGGTGCCGGTGGTCGCTGGATTTATCTTTACCGATCGCGGCGGCACCCGCCCCCCGGCGGCAAAGGCCGGCTTTGCGCTGGATGGCACCGACGTGCTGGGCCATGTCGAAAGCTTTCCGGGCGCAGTGCCGAACCTGCCGACCCTCGAAGCGGCGGCGGCGGGCAACGGCTTTCTCAACCAATATCTCGACGCCGACCACGTCGTCCGCCGGGTGCCGCTGGTGCTGACCCTGTCGTCGCAGCGCTATCCGGGCTCGTCCACCGGCACCCCCTATCCGTCGCTTGCCGCCGAGGCGCTGCGCGTCGCTTTTGGCGCGTCGACCTATATCCTGCGCGCCGCCGGCGCCAACCGTGAGCGCGATTTCGGGCAGGCGACCGGTATGACCGCGGTTCGGATCGGGCCGCTCGTCGTTCCAACCGACGCCGCCGGCCGGGTGTGGCTGCATTATGCGCGAGACGAACCGTCGCGCAGGATCTCGGCGGCAAAAGTGGTCGCCGGAACGTTCGATCCGGCGCTGGTGGCAGGGCATATCGTCCTGGTCGGGACGTCGGCGGCGGGTGTGATCAACGATTTGCAGGCGACCCCGCTCGCGCGCGGTGTGCCCGGGGTGGACATCCACGCGCAGTTGATCGATGAAATCCTGCAGGGCGACTTTCTGACCCGCCCCGATTGGGCGGTCGGCGCCGAAATCCTCTACGCGCTGGTCGTCGGCGCGGTGCTGATTTTTGTTTTGCCGCGGATCGGGGCTTGGCCCTGCGCGGTTGTCGGCGGCGCTTCGGTGGCGGTGGCGATCGGCGGCTCGTGGGCGGCGTTCAAATACGCCCATCTTCTGCTCGACCCGGTCTATCCGTGGGCCGTCATGACGCTCGTCTATCTGGTCGCGAGCCTGATCGGCTATTTGCGCACCGAGGCGCGTCAGCGCGAAATCCGCAGCGCATTTGCCCGCTACATGTCGCCGCATTACGTCGCCGAATTGGCGCGTCACCCGGAAAAGCTGGTGCTCGGCGGCGAAAAACGCATGATGACGATCATGTTTAGCGACATCCGCGGGTTTACCAGCCGTGCTGAAGGGATGGACGCGCAGGCGCTGACCCATTTCATGAACACGTTTCTATCGCCGATGACCGAGATCATCACCGAACAAAAGGGCACGATCGACAAATATATCGGCGATTGCATCATGGCCTTCTGGAACGCCCCGCTCGACGATCCCGATCACGCCCGCAACGCGCTGCGCGCGGCCCAGTTGATGCGGGCCAAGCTCCGCGCCCTCAATCATCTGTGGACCGCGGAAGCCGAAGCGGCCGGTCGCGTGTTCCGGCCGGTTGAGATCGGCATCGGCATCAATACCGGGGAATGCGTGGTCGGCAATTTCGGTTCGCAGCAGCATTTCGACTATTCGCTGCTCGGCGACCCGGTCAATCTTGCCTCGCGGCTGGAAGGCCTCGGCAAGGTCTATGGCATCGACCTCGTGATCGGCGAAGAGACGGCAAAGCAGCTCGACGAACCGGGGCTGATCGAGGTCGACCTGGTCGCGGTCAAGGGCAAGTCGCAGGCCGGGCGCGTCTTCACGCTGCCGCCCGAGCCCGTCGCCGAAGACGGCTTTGTTGACCGGCATAGCGCGTTGCTAGAGGCCTATCGTCACCAGGATTGGAAAGCGGCGCTTGCTCTCCTCGATGATGCGCGGCTTGCTGCAGTGCGTCACCTGGCGCCGGTCTATGCGCTATATCGCCGCCGCATCGCGCATTTCCAAGATCAAGCGCCGCCTGCCGATTGGGATGGCGTGTTCGCGGCCGAGGAAAAGTAACGGCGTGCATTGCAGCGCAGCAGACCAGCCGAGCAGCCGGTACCGGCGGCTGATCGTTTTACGTTAATGTGTCGAAATATCACAACATATGACAGTTCGTAACAAACCGACTTTATTTTGCGCGCTGTTTTGGCGATAATTGCGTGTCCTGCGCAATTGATCAGGCGGGATGACGGACGCATACAGCGCCGTTGTTGCCCCGGGAGCGTAGCAGGTTATGGTCATGGAGTTTCGCGTTTGCCGCCGTGGTCGTGCGGCGCGTTGGGTGGTAACGCTCGGCGAGCGCGTGTACGGCGCTTATCTCGACAAGGAGCAGGCGCTGCTCGATGCCGTCGATGCCGCGCGCGACGCGTTGGCGGCCGGCAATGACGCTCAGGTCTGGCTCAAGGATCGCACCACGATGCGGGTGTTTTGACCGGTCATTGCCTGCGCAAGGCCGGCCGATGGCGCCGGCCTCGACCGATCGCGGTCGTCGGCGCGCGCCAGCCGCCATGGCGCTTCATGGGCGCGAGCCGGGCGCGGGTGGAACCGCTTATCCAAGCGCGTTGAGCATGTCCTGGGTGACGAGCGTGACGCCGTTTTCGGTGCGGTAAAAGCGTTGGCTGTCAAGCACCGGGTCCTCGCCAATCACCAGCCGTTCCGGGATCCGGCAGCCGCGGTCAACAACCACCCGGGTCAGCCGGGCGCGCCGGCCGATCTCGACATCGGGCAGCAGCACCGCCTCGTGGGTTCTGGCAAATGAATTGACCCGGCAATTGGAGAACATCAGCGAGCGGCGCACCGTCCCGCCGGAGACGATGCAGCCGCCCGACACCATCGAATCGACCGCCATGCCGCGCCGGTCTTCATCGTCAAAGACAAATTTCGCCGGCGGCAATTGTTGCTGATAGGTCCAGATCGGCCAGTTCGGATCGTAGATGTCGAGGGACGGGGTGGGCGTAACCAAATCGATGTTTGCCGCCCAATAGGCGTCGATGGTCCCAACGTCGCGCCAATACGCCTCGGCTTCGAAGGTGGTCTTGACGCAGCTTTCTTCGAAGGAGTGGGCGGCCGCCAGACCGCGGCTGACCAGGCTCGGAATGACGTCCTTGCCGAAATCGTGGCTCGAAGCCGGGTCGTGATGGTCGCGCTCGAGCTCGGCATAGAGAAAATCGGCGTTGAAGACATAAACCCCCATGCTGGCGAGCGCCTTGTCGGGCTTGCCGGCGATCGCCGGCGGGGTCGACGGCTTTTCCAGAAAATCGACGATCCGCATCGATTCGTCGACCGCCATGACGCCGAAATCCGAAGCTTGGCCAAGCGGCACTTCGATGCACGCGACCGTGCATTCGGCGCCTTTTTCGACATGATCGGCGAGCATGTAGGAATAATCCATTTTATAGATGTGATCGCCGGCCAGCACGATAAAATATTTCGGCCCCGCGGCCCGAAAGATGTCGAAATTCTGGTAGACCGCATCGGCGGTGCCGCGATACCAGGTGGCCTCGTCGAGCCGCTGTTGCGCGGGTAACAGGTCGAGAAATTCACCCAATTCGGGGCGCAGAAACGACCAGCCCATTTGCAAATGGCGCAACAGGCTGTGCGCCTTGTATTGGGTCAATACCGCGATGCGCCGGACCCCGGAATTCAGGCAATTCGACAACGCAAAATCGATGATCCGAAACTTGCCGCCGAAAAACACCGCCGGCTTGGCGCGACGGTCGGTCAGCTGCCTGAGGCGGCTGCCGCGGCCGCCGGCGAGGATCAGGCCGAGCGCCTGCCGCGCCAGACGCTGTTGAATGCGCACGTCGGACAGCATGTTCTCCCTCCTCAGCCGGGCCGCGGCTCGTCATCGTGAGGCTCGATCGTGAATGACTCGTGACGGCGACGCCAAGCCGCCGAAACCGGAACGGATGCTGCGGTCGCTGCACTCGCCAGCGCCGTCGCATCTATTCCTAACAACGTCTGCGACCGACCCTCGGGTTCCGCAACCGTCCGACGCCGCGCGCGAGCAGCTCAGCGACCGTCCTCGGCCACCGCCTCCTCAAAAGCGGTCAGCGTCTTCTCGATCGTTTCGCGCGGCAGATCGCGGGTAATGAACACCATCCGGGTGCGGTGATCCTCGCTCGGCCAATTTGGCAGCAAGACCGGCGGGTGAAACAGGTGCTGGACCCCATGGACGACGACCGGCTCGTCCGGACGGTCGCTCAGCGCCACAATCGCCTTCAGCCGCAACAGATCGTCGCCGCGCATCGTGGCCAGCGCGTCAAGCCACGTCGCCAGGGCCGCCCATGAAATCGGCCGGTCGCGGACGATGCAAAAAGCGCGGATGCGGTCATCGTGACGGTTGACGTCGAGCCCCTCATGGTCGTGGTCATGCGCGTGCTCGGCAGCAAAGGCTTCGTCACGCAGCCAGCGTTGGACGTCCACACTCTTTGTTTGCGGATTATAAAAGCCGAGATTGAACAATAGCGCCGGGTCGACTGCACCATGCGCGACGCCGATGATCGGAGCGCTCGGATTGAGGGCGGCAAGCCTTGCCCGCAGCGCCTCGGCGGTCGCGGGTGTGGCGAGATCGCTTTTGGTCAGCAACAGCCGGTCGGCGACCGCAGCCTGTTTGACCGCCTCGGGCTGATTGTCGAGCGTCGTCGCGCCATTGACGGCATCCACCACGGCCACGACGCCGTCGAGCGAATAGCGCGCGGCCACCAGCGGATCCGAGATCAGCGTGTGCAGGATCGGGGCCGGATCGGCAAGCCCGGTGGTTTCGATGACCACGCGGACAAAATTGGGCACTTTGCCGTTGGCGCGCCCGACAAACAGGTTCAACAGCGTGTCGGCGATGTCGCTGCGCACGGTGCAGCACAGGCAGCCGCTGGCCATCAGCACGATGTCGTCGGTCGCGCTCTCGACGAGCAGGTGATCGATCCCGATCTCGCCAAATTCATTGACGATCACCGCGGTCTCGGCCATGTCCGGCTGCTTTAAAATGTGGTTGAGCACGGTTGTTTTGCCACTGCCGAGAAACCCGGTCAGCAAGGTGACCGGGATCGGCGGCGAGGATCGGGTCGGGTCCATCTGTCGCGCGCTCCGCTGCTGAGTTAAGCGATTGTCGTCCAAATCGCCGCTGCGGTCGAGTTTGCCGCTGCCCGGTCGGGCTCAGCCGCTGCCGGACCCGGCCAGCCCCTTGGTGGTGACCGTGAAATGGTCGAAATCGGCGGCGATGGCGGTTCGTGCGAACACGGCGCAGGCCTCGGCCAGGATTTCGTCCGGGCGGTAGCGTCCCGAGATATGGGTGAGCATCAGGCTCCCGACCCCGGCCTCGCGGGCGAGCCGCGCCCCGGCGGCGGCGGTCAGGTGGCCGTGCGCGCTCGCCAGCGCCGCATCGCGGTCGAGATAGGTTGCCTCGACGACGAGGGCGTTGGCCGCCGTCACCTGCGGGGCGAGGCCGGAGACGTCCTCGACATCGCCGATCACGACAAGTTTAGCGCCCACGGTCGGTTTGGCTCTGACCATTTCCGGGGTAACCAACTGGCCGTCGGCGAGCGTCACCGGAGCGCCTTGCGCCAATTGGCGTCGCAGCGATCCCTCCGGGACGCCAAGAAGGTTCAGCCGTTCCGGCAATAGCCGATGCCGCTCCCGCTCGATAAAGCGGTAGGCGAGGCTTTGGGTGTTGCGATGACGGACCGCAAACGCCTCCAGTCGCCACGCCGGCCATGACGCCACCAGGCCGGGCTCGATCGCGCGCAGCCGATAGGGAGCGGCCCGTTGACGACCGACGGTCAATGCCAGCAGCTCGCCGGCATAAGCCACCGTTTCGGCGCTGCCCAAAATTTCGAGCCGTTCATCAATCCCAAACAGGGCGCGGGTCGCGATCAGACCGGGCAGGCCGCCGATGTGATCGAGATGGGCGTGGGTCAGCAGCACATGCCGCAAGCCGCGAAAACCAAGACCGGCGCGCAGCATTTGGCGCAACGTCCCCTCGCCGCAATCGAGCAGAAAGCGGTCGGGCCCGCAGCCGATATAGAGCGCCGGCAGACCGCGATCGGCGGAAGGAGCGGCGGCGCCGGTGCCGAGAAAGACAAGATCGAACATGCGCGGCCCCACAATGCCGGTGATAAGATGTCGCCGGCAATCACCATCGCAATCGTGAGACCCGGCCATGCCACGCCTCGCTCCCGAAACCGCGACCATCGAGGAGTTGTCACGGTTGTTGGCCGCCGAAGCCACATCCGCGGCGGCGCTCGTTGCGCATTACCGCGCCCGCATCGAGGCGTATGACTGGGACGGGCCGGCGATCAATGCGGTGCGCGAACTCAACCCCGATGCGCCGACGATTGCCGCCCGCCTCGACACGCAGATTTCGGAGCCGCGCCGCCCGCTCGCCGGCATCCCGGTCCTCGTCAAGGACAACATTGCAACCGCCGACCGCCAGCACACGACCGCGGGTTCGCTGGCCTTGGCCGGGGCGCGGGCGCACCGTGACGCTACGTTGGTGCGATTGCTGCGCGAGGCCGGAGCGGTGATCCTCGGCAAGGCCAATCTGACCGAATTCGCCAATATTCTGGCGATCGATATGCCTTCTGGCTACAGCTCGCTGGGTGGACAGGTCAAAAATCCCTATGCCCCCGAGATCGATCAGCGCGGCCTCCCGATCGTGTCGCCGGGCGGGTCAAGTTCGGGCTCGGCGGCGGCGGTCGCCGCGGGCTTTGCTCCCGTGGCGATCGGTACCGAAACGTCGGGCTCGCTGCTGTCGCCGGCGGCGCAATGCGGTCTGGTTACGGTCAAGCCGACGGTCGGGCTGGTCAGTCGCGCCGGGATCATCCCGATCGCGCACAGCCAGGATACGGCCGGGCCGATGACACGCTCAGTGGCCGATGCGGCGATTATGCTCAATGTGCTGGCGCAGCCCGATCCCCTCGATCCGGCGACCCAGGGCTTGCAAAGACCAGCCGATTACACCGCCTTCCTTGACACCGAGGGGCTGAAGGGGGCGCGCATCGGCGTGCCGAGCGATCCCGCCGACCCGGGCAACGACGTCTATTACGGGCCGTTGCCGCCGAGGGCCGCGGCGGTCATGGCGCGGGCGATCGAGGCGCTCGCCGATCTCGGAGCCACGATTGTGCGCGCCAATATGCCGACGGCGGGCTGGATTGGCGGACCGGGCACCGAGCTGACTGTCCTGAACCGCAACCGCTATAGCCGCAGCTTTTTGCGGCCGGTTCATCGCCCGATCGTGTTTCTGTACGAACTGAAATACGGTCTCGACCGCTACCTGCGCGACTGGGCGAGCGAAACCGAAATCACCAGCCTCGCCGATATTGTTGCGTTCAATGAGGCCCATGCCGAGCAGGCTTTGCGGTTTGGCCAGGACCTGTTTCTGGCGGCGGCGGCGACGCGCGGCGATCTGAGCGAGCCCGAATACACCGCGGCGCGGCAATCGGATCTGCGCTCCTCGCGCAGCCTCGGCCTCGACGCCTATTTCGAGCGGCACCAGCTCGATGCGGTGCTGTTTCCAGGTGCAGCCGGTGCGGCGATCGCGGCCAAGGCGGGATATCCGAGCGTGGCGGTGCCGGCCGGCTTTATCGGCGGTGACGACACCCCGGAATATCCGGTCACTGTGACCTTTACCGGCCGTGCCTGGGGCGAGGCGGTCCTGCTCCGCTTCGCCTTTGCCTTCGAGCAGGCGGTGCGGTTCCGCCATCCGCCTCCGGGCCTGCCGCCGCTTGATCTCGCACATCAGCCTTGCGGCGCGCTTGCCGTCGGCGCGCGTCACGAATAGCCAAGATATCGGGCGAGAATGACGACGCGCTCCCAGGCCGAGGGGCCGGCCGACCAGCCGGGCGGGGGGTCGAGCCCGCGCTCGATCGGGACGGCATGCGGGATGGGGTCGCGCAAAAATGCAGGATCGTTCCCGCCGGCGACGCCGCTTTCGGCCGGCGCCAAGCGGGCAAAGGGCGAATGCTCGGGGTGGCGCATCGCGGCGATCGCCTCGGGATCGGTGCGCAGGCCGAGCCAGCCGGCGACCGCGCCCAGCTGTGCGACGGGGTCGTTCAGCACCGCTTCGGCCGACACCCGGCGATAGCGCGCCGCCGGCAGCGTCGCCGCAAAGCGCAGGATCAGGCGGTGGGTCTCATACCAGGCGGCGACGCCGGCCATCGGCTGATCGCGCTGCCCGCTCCCCGGCGCGATGCGATCGAGATGCTGCGCAATCGAGCGCTGAGTGGCGAGCGGGTGGCGGGTCAGATGGAGGTAGCGCGCTTGTGGATAGAAGGCTGCCGCCCGTTCCAGCGCCGCTCCGGTCTCGACCGTCTCAGGCGACTTCTCGACCGCGATGCGCGGCGCCAACCGAGCCAACAGACAATCGAGCACATCGGCGCCCGACCACGACGCTCTGGCGCGCAACCAGCTGCGCGCTGCGGTCAAAGCCGCCGGCGTCTGGCCGTCGAACAGAAATTCGGCGAGCGCCCGCACCAGACCCGGCGCGCGGTGGGTGAGCCCGCGCTCGATCCAAAAGCGGGGCAGCGACGCCTCCAGCTCCGCCATGGTCGGATAGGCAAAAAGCTTCAGTTCGGGCAGCCCGACAAGTTGCGGGTGTTGCCCCAGCATCATGCTGATCACCGATGTGTAAGAGCGGGCAGGCGCCAGCACAAAGACCGGGGCAAACCGGTCGGGGTCACGCACCGGCGCGGCAGGGCCGATCGCCATTTCAGTAATCGACCGGCCGCAGCCGCTCAGCCGGCATCGCGGCTCGTCCTAGTGGAGCTGCGGGGCCATCACCGGGCCGTGGGCGGCGTCGAACCGGCTCGCGTCGCGCAACAGATAGATGTTGTGGGCGATAAACGCATTGCGCAGCGCGACCAATCGCGCCGCGCTGGTCTCGCAATAACGGCGCACGGCGTCGGGGTCGAACGGCGCTCGGTCGCCCGCTTCAAAGGCGAGGGAGGTGTCTTCGACAAGACGGAACAAGCGCTCGTTGCTGTCGCGGGTCAGCGTTCGCAGCGCCGCGCTGTAATCGGTTATCCCGTCAACGCCCGGCACCAACCGGCGCACCGTCGCGAGTTCATCCCAGGCGTAATTGAGTTGATAAGAGAGCCCCTCGCCATGGATCCATGGACGCACGGTGCGGGTCAAGAGTGGGTAATATTCGTCAAGACGCGGGTCCAAAAACACATAATCGGGCCGGGTCAGGTCACCGCGCAGCCGTCCCTCCTGCTGCAGCCGGTCGCGGATCGGGGTGCCGCCATAGGGCAGCATGCGGCTGAAGGTTGCCGCCGCCGTCCCGTCGCCGACAATGCGGCGCAAAAACCCGATATTCTCCCGCACCGAATCGAACGAGCTCGACGGGTCGAACAGCATAAAGCCATAGCCGAACATGATGCCGAGGTCTTTCAAAGTCTGAACGCCGGCAGCGTTCTGTTCGACCGTCATTTGCTTGTAGAGAATCTCCAGGCCGCTATCGACGCCGGATTCGATGCCCATGTAGACGAGGAACAGACCGGCATCGCGCAGCATCGCGAACAACTCGGGTTCGACATATTCGGCCCGACAGCTGATCTTCCAGATTGTGCGCTCGGCGAGGCCGCTTTCATGCAGGCGGCTGGCGAGCTCGGCCGCCCAGCGCCGTCCGACCCCGCGCCATAGCGGGAAATCATCGTCCTGAAACAGAAAGACGCGCACCCCGCGATAGCGCTCGAGATCGAGCATTTCTTCGACGACTTTTGCAGGCTTGCGGACGCGTACGACCTTGCCCGGGGCGGTGCGGTAGAATGTGTGGATTGAGCAGAACGAACAGCGGCGCGCGCAGCCCCGGCTGGCGAGGAGCGGCAGCGTGTAAAATCCGCCGACCCGGTCGGCCTCATAGGGTCGGTCGGGGAAGGGCAGGGTGTCGAGATCGGCGATCAGGGCGCGGGCCGGGGTGCAGATCACCTCGCCGTCCCGCAGATAGGCGACACCGGCGACATCGCGCCAATCGCGGTTGGCGGCGAGGCGGTCGACCAATTCGAGCAGGGTTTCCTCGCCCTCATAGCGCACGACGCTGTCGAGCTCAGGGAAATGGGCCAGAACCTCGTCATGGCAGAGGCTCGGGAAATGTCCGCCGATCGTGAAATGGCTGCGGATCCCGGACTCGCGCAAATGGCTCGCGACGCGTCGGAATTGCGGCAGAAACGCCTGAAAGATCAGCGAGAACCCGACGATCAACGGCGGCCGGTCGACAAGCCGCGCGGCGATCGCGCCCGGATCGTCGCGGACATCGATGATCTCCGTACTATGGCCATGCCGGTGCAAAACCGCCGCCAGATAACCCATGCCCAGATTGCCCTGATCCTGATAGCCGATCAGGGCGACATCGGGCCGGTTTGCAACCATCTGCCCGCTCACAAACAGCCGGGGTCGGAACCGGCGCTAGTCGCCGGCCGAGGCTCCGGCAACGATCTGGGCGGCTCGGGCGAAGCCCTCGGAGAGCACGCGGTAGAGTGCCGCGGCAGTTTCGAGGCGGACCACGGTCACTTGGCTTTGCACCTGGTCGGGCAGTTTGAAAACCATGTCGATCGGATCGGTGATCGGGCCGCGTCCACCCCACCGCCACAGGGGTGCCACCTCTCGGATCAGCTCTTCGGGTGTCGGCATGAACATCCTCCTCCGAACAGGGCCACTGGACCGGGAGGCCCGGGTAACGCGGCATCGATTAGCTTAAATTTCGATGACTGCGTTCTACCGTCGGTAGTCGAGCGCCGCGGCGCTGTCAAGTCTGCGATTGTCCAGCCTTAATTTTGCTTCACCCCGCATCGCACGCAGCGGCAGCGTACCCGTTCGCACCGGCGGCGCCGCTGAATTGGCGAAGCCGGGTTCCCCGACCGGTGGCCCTTTTCGTTGGCCCCCGAGTTTATTAGAATAGTTCTAATTGAAATTGACGCCCGTGGGAGGAACGTCCGATGGCTAGCCCGCTTTCTTCGTCGCTCGACCAGGCGCTCGACCTGATCGCCCCCTACGGCCCCACGCTGAAGAACGGCAACAGCAATCATGCGCCGATGGTTGTCGAGGCGTTGTGCGCGCTGGGTCATCCCGAAGCGGTGATGCCGTGGCTCGCGCGTTATCGCGAGCGGATGGAATTGCGCCCGCCGCCGAGCGCGCCGATCGGGCGCCAAGAATGGCCTGCGATGCTCGGCCGACGTGAACGGTTCAGCGACTGGGCGCTGTTTTTTCAACGCGAGCTCGACGAGGAGCCGTGGCCGGTGGTGCTCGATCGCTGGGTTGAGCGGCTGGCCTCCGGTTTCTGTGCGGCGGCGACCCATGGCGTCATTCGTGTTGGCCACGCGGTGCGAGCCCTGGGCGCAGCGGAGACAGCGAGCCGGCGACGCGAACTTGCCGACGCCCTGGCGAGCTGGGCGTCGACCTGGCAGCGCTTGCCCGCAACCGAAAGAAGCCACCCCGGCACGGCGGCGCCGCGCGAAGCCATCCGGCGGGTTCCGGTCGTGCCGCCGGAACGCCGCCGCACCGGCAACATCGTCGCCTCGCTCGCGGTCCTCGACGAGCTGGCCGAATTTGCTCCGGTTGTCGATTGGGTCGGTGCGGACGGTCCGGTTGCGACGCTGATCGCCGATTTGACCGAGCTGTTCGCCCGTGTCTGCCTGGCGAATGTGCACAACATCCCGACCGCGATCGCTTTTATCCATGCGGTCACGAGCCCGGCGGCGCTCGGCAACATCCTGCCCCAGCTGCGTGAAGAGACAGCACGCCGCGCTTACCGCTATGCGTGGCAGTCCTGCTGTGCGCTCTACGCCTGTTACGGCGGGGCGGTGCCGTTTGTCGATCCGGTCGAACCCATCGGCCGGACCGCGCAGGATCTTGCCCGGCGCGCCATCGCCCACGGCGACGAACACGTAATCAAATTCACCGAAGCTTGCCTCACCCGCCACGCAATTGCGCCCTCGCTTGCCTATTTGGCCGCCGCCGACCGCATCGTTGCGCTGATCCCGTCGCGCCGCCCGACCTGAGCCGGCCGATGTGAGCCGGCCGACCTGAGCGGCGGACCGCAGGCAGTTCAGCCGCTGGCCGGGGTCGTGACATGTTCGGGGCGAAAGCCGAGGCCGATCAGGCGTGCCGTCAGGCGCTTGAAGGAGGGCCAGCGGGCGGCCATGCGCAGCGCCCGCGGCGCTCGCTCGATCGGTGCGGGGTTGGCAAGCACCCGCCCGATAATCCGGTTTTGTGCCAATACCTGGAGGCGCTGTGTGGCGCGGGTCGGAAATTCGCGGCGGCGCTGGATTGCGGCGAGATCGGCGTCGCCGACGCCGCCGGCCCGAAAGCGCGGGGCGAGAATGTTGGCCGCCGCCACGGCGTCCTGGATCGCCAGGTTGATGCCCACGCCGCCGATCGGTGACATCGCATGGGCGGCGTCGCCGATGCACAACAGCCCGGGGCGGTGCCAGCGACGCAGCCGGTCGACCGTGACACTCAGCAGCTTGACATGGTCCCAATCCGCGATTTCGCCGACGCGATCGGCAAGGCTCGGCGCGAGGGTGGCGATTTCGTTTTGCAATGCACCAAGCCCGCGCGCCTTGATCGCCTCAAACCCACCCTTGGCGATCACGAACGCGCATTGCCAATAATCCTCGCGGTTGATCAGCACCAAAATCCGCCCGGCATCGACCCGGCCCAGCGTCTGCCCGCCATCCTCGGGGCGCCGCGACAACCGCATCCACAGTACATCCATCGGCGCGCCCAGATTGTCGACGGCGAGCCCGGCCGCCGCGCGCACCGTTGAATGGCGGCCGTCGGCCCCGACCACCAATTCGCTGTCCACGGTCAGCGGACCTTCCGGGGTCTGCACGCGGGCGCCGACGATGCCGCCGTCTCGTTCGATCAGGTCGGTGACTTCGGCGCGCATCATCAGCTGAAATGCCGAATGGCGACGGCCCTGTTCGGCCAGAAAGTCGAGAAAATCCCATTGCGGCATCAGCGCAATGAACCGGCAATGGGTGGGCAAGCCGGAGAAATCCGCAAGCTCGACAAAATCGCCGCCGATCTGCCCGCCAAGCGTGCGCGCCTCCTGATGCGGGCGGCGCAAAAACGGGTCGATCAGCCCCAGTTCGCAAATAATTTCGAGGGTCGAAGGGTGGATCGTGTCGCCGCGAAAATCGCGCAGAAAATCGCCGTGCTTTTCGAGGACGAGCACCGGGACGCCGGCGCGCGCCAACAGCAGCCCCAACATCATGCCGGCCGGCCCGCCGCCGGCGACGCAGCACCGCACGCTTGTCTGGCGTTCCGCCATCGCTTCTGCTCCACCTGGCTGCGCGGCCGGGCCGCATTGACTGGTTAGCCGGTCGTAGACGTCCACGGTTCGATCAACGGGCGCACCAACCGGGTCCGGGCCAGCCGCCGAGCCTCACGGGTCGCCACATAATCGCGATAAGCGGCGCGATCGGCGGGGTCGATGGTCGCCTGGGTTGCTGCGGCGCAGACCGTCGGACACCGGGTGACGCCCTTGGTTCGCAAATACTCGGCGATCGCGGCTTCATATTCCATCTGCGACATGGTCGAAACCTGGGGTGATTGGGGGGCCCGACCGTCATAGGACAAATTGGTTAACAACAGGTTTAGAAGAAGATGACAAAAAAACGATCGATTCCGCACGCAACCGGGACCGGGATATGGCTTTTTTGACGAAATCTGCCGATATAGAAGGCCGCAGAGTGCGAGCATCGGGGCACCAGCCTTGGTTCAGCCGGAATTCACGATACGGTTTTGGGGGGTGCGCGGCAGCATCGCCTGTCCCGGGCCGGACACCGTGCGCTATGGCGGCAACACCTCCTGTGTCGAGATGCGATGTGGCGAACGCCTGCTGGTCTTTGACGGCGGCACCGGTCTGCGCCTGCTTGGCAACGAGCTGATGCGTGGCGGCACCCCGGCCGAACTCGACCTGTTCTACAGCCATACCCATTTCGACCATATTTGCGGCCTGCCGTTTTTCGCACCCTGCTACGATGCGCGCAGCCAGATCCGGATTTGGGCCGGTCACCTCAACGGACGCGGGATCGAAAGCGTCCTCAACAACATGATGATCGAGCCGCTGTTTCCGATCCCGATGGGGATCTTTACCGCGCGCCTCGATTTCGTCGATTTTGCCGCCGGCAACAAATTGACCCCGCATCGCGGCATTCGCCTGTGCACCGGACCGCTCAATCACCCCAACGGCGCCACCGGCTATCGCGTCGAGTTCGCCGGCAAGGTCGTCGCCTATATCACCGATACCGAGCATCGGCCCGGCGTGCTTGATCGCCATGTGCTGGAATTGATCGATCACGCCGATTTCATGATTTACGATGCGACCTATACCGACGTGGAATACCCTCAGCATCGCGATTGGGGTCACTCCACGTGGCAGGAGGGGGTGCGCTTGGCCGATGCGGCGGGCGTGCGCACCTTGGTGATCTTTCACCACGATCCCGGCCACGACGATGCTTTTATGGACCGGGTTGCCGCCGAGGCCGCAGCGGCGCGGCCGGGAACGATTGTCGCCCGCGAGGGGCTGGTTTTGCGTCCATAATTGCCGCGCTCGCACCCATCGGGCGCAGCCGCGAACAATGCCGAGGGCCCGCGGTTCGCCTGGGACAGAAGAGTTGGCGGGGCCGGCGACCCACGAACCGGGTAGGTGATGGTGCGCGTCTTTGTCACCGGTTTTGCCCTTGTTCTCGCGTTTAGCGCCTTCTGGGGCAATGCGCTCGACGCCGGCTATCTGCTCAACCCGTTCGGCATTTTGTTCCTGCTGTTGGCGATCCTGTTCTGGTTCAAGTGGAGCGCGGTATGCGAGGCCTTTGCCTCGGCCCGCGACGAGTCGGATATTCCGATCATCCGGATGGGGCCGAAAATTATCGGCGGGCTAAGCCGCAGCGCCCGGCAGCATCGGCGACGCGACCGGGACCCCTCGTCGCGCTGAGGCAAGACCCGGCGTGGTCGTCAGGCGCCAGGGCCGCGGCCGTTAATGGTAGGGGTCGGCGGCGTCGCGCAGGCCGTCACCAAAAAAATTGAAGGCGAGAACCGCCAGGACCACCGGTACCACCGGTGCCAACAACCAAGGATAGAGCGCCACGACATTGATGTTTTGCGCGTCGCTCAACAACACGCCCCAGCTGGTCATCGGCGGTCGCACGCCCAGCCCGAGAAACGAGAGTGCGGTTTCGCCGAGGATCATGCCGGGGATCATCAAGGTCGCCGACGCGATCAGGTGGCTGGAAAAACTCGGCAGCAGATGGCGAGCGATGATCCGCGCCGGCCGCGCGCCCATCAGCACCGCGGCGGTGCAGAAATCCTCCTCGCGCAACGCCAACAGCTTCGAGCGCACGGCGCGGGCGAGATGGGTCCAATCGATCATGCCGAGGATCAGCGTGATCCCGAAATAAACCACCAGCGGGCTCCAGCTGACCGGCAGGATCGCCGACAACGCCATCCATAACGGCAGGTGCGGGAAGGACTGGATCACTTCCATCGCGCGCTGGATCAGAATATCGGTCCAGCCTCCGTAATAGCCGGCAACCCCGCCGATCAGGATGCCGAGGGTCAGGCTGACCGCTACCCCGACGAGGCCGACGGTCAGCGAGATCCGGGCACCGTAAATCATCCGTGACATCAGATCACGTCCGAGACGGTCGGTGCCCAAGAGGAACAGTTGTCCTCCCGGGGCCGGGCAGACAAGATGAAGATCGCCGCGAAACAATCCCCAGAATTTGTATTCCTCGCCCCGGCAGAAGAAGCCAATAGGCTGGCGCTTGCTCGGGTCGGGCGTATAGATCCGCTCGAGCCGCTTCATGTCGAGATGATAGTCGAAGCCGAGAACATAGGGCCATACGAGCCGGCCGTTGTCGAAGATATGGATCGGCTGCGGCGGCGCGTAGATGAAATCGGTGTTGCGCGTATCGACGCCATAAGGGGCCAGAAACTCGCAAACCGTGATCCCGGCATACATCGCCAGCAGAATGACACCGGCCGCCACCGCAACGCGGTGTCGGGCCAGCTTCCACCACATCATCCGCCACTGCGAGGCGACGTAGAACCGCTCCTGCGCGGCGGTCATGCGGTCGACGGCATAGGGATCGTAGGGGGCCAGCGAGACAAAATGCGACAGCGGCTCGGCGGCGGCCGCCGTGGCGCCGCGGGCGTCGTCGGAGGGAAAGGTCAGATCGCTCATACCCGCCGTCCGGCCTGCAGGCGGATGCGCGGGTCGAGCAAGGCCAGCGCCAAATCCGACACAAACACCCCGATCACCGTCAAAAACGCCATAAACATCAGAAACGAGCCGGCCAAATACATATCCTGGCTGCGCAACGCGCTGAGCAGCATCGGGCCGGTTGTCGGCAGCGACATGACCACCGATACGATTGCCGCCCCCGAAATGACTTGCGGCAGCAGCGACCCGATATCGGCGATGAACGGGTTGAGCGCCATCCGCAGCGGATATTTGAACAGCGCGCGGAGCGGCGGAAGGCCTTTGGCGCGGGCGGTTACGACATATTGCTTTTGCAACTCGTCGAGCAGATTGGCGCGCAGCCGGCGGATCATCGCGGCGGTGCCCGACAGGCCGATGACGATCACCGGAATCCAAATATGCGCCATCAGCGACAACACCTTACCCCAACTCCATGGCTGGTTCAGGTAATGAGGGTCCATCAACCCGCCGATCGATATCCCGAAATAGACATTGGAAAAATAAAGCAACACGAGCGCCAATAGAAAACTCGGCGTTGCCAAACCGAGGAACCCGATAAACGTCAGCAGATGATCGCTGATACTATACTGATGCGTCGCCGAATAAATCCCGATTGGGAATGCCACCAGGTATGTGAAGATAATCGTGGTAATCGATACGATCGCCGTCAGCAACAATCGGTCTCCGACCACTTGCGACACCGGCAAGTCATACGAAAAAGAATAACCCAAATCGCCGTGCAGCAGCCCACCAACCCAAAATAAATACTGCTCCCACAAAGGGCGGTCAAATCCATATTCCTTTTCGAGAAATTCAATCTTGGCAAGATCGGCTTTTTCACCGGATCCCTGCAATTCGGCGACATAGGTGGTAAAATAATTGCCGGGCGGCAGATTGATGATGGTGAAAATGACGATGCTGATCGCGACCAGCGTCGGGATCATGATCAACAGGCGGTGGACGATATAGTTCAACATCGACGATTTCCCTCAGCGCAGCGGAGCGCCGGTCGCTCCACGCGCAGCGGCCGACGGCGCCTCGCATTTGGGCGGACGGCGCCGTCGCCGATCATCTGACCGCGGCCGGAGCGGTGGCGGCGGCGGCCTTGGCCGGCGCCGTTTCCCACCAAAAATGATCGGGCTTGTACATCCCGAAAAAGGCGCCCGGGTCCCAATTGTAGATGCCGTCTTTCGGTACATTGCGCAACATGTCGGCCACGACGACCGGCTGCAGCACGCCGCCGACGGTGCCGATCGTGAATACCGCGTCGGCCCAGATTTTGAGCATCTGAAGCCAGACGGCGCGCTGGTCATCCTCCTCGGCGGTCGCCAGCCATTGCCGAAAGAGGTCGCGCAATTGGATCGCCGAGGGCAGATCCGGCGGCTCGCCGGCCCGGCCCTTGGTTTCGTAATATTGCCCCCATTTTGGCCATTCCAACTCCTCTTCCGTCGTCGGGGCAAATTCCCAGGGCGACGACGTCGCATGGGCAAGCCCGTTCTCGATCCCTTTGTCGAGCGACATCTGGGCTTCGCCGGAAAACACACGGCGGCGAAACAGCGTCAACTGTGCGGGTTTGGCAAACAGGCGGATCCCGATATGGCGCCAGGAATCGCGAATAAGTTCCAGCACATCGGGCGATTGGGGCAATTCGCCCGAATATTCGACAATCAGCTCCATCGGGCGCCCGTCGGGCAGCAGCCTCACATTGTCGCCGCCGCGCTTGGTCAAGCCGATCAGGTCGAGCAGGCGGTTGGCTTCGCGCACATCGTATTGCGCCCAAGCTTGGCGGAAATTGGGTTGATAAAGCGGGCTTTGCGGCAGCACCGTGTTCTGGCCTTCGATGGCCAGCCCGAAATAGATCACTTGGTTGATCTCGTGCCGGTTTACCGCCAGCGACAGGGCGCGGCGGAAGCGCAAATCGCGCATCAATGCGCGCCACACCGGATCGGCCACGTTGAGATTGGGGTAAAGGGCGAATTGGCTGCCGGGGCCGGTGCGCCACAACCGCACCCGATAATGGTTGCGGTCTTCGCTCTGCCGCAGAAAGGTATAGTCGTCAAAGCTCAAATAGCGGGCCTGTAAATCGCTTTCGCCGGCGGCGGTTTTGGCTGAAATGATCCGCGCGTCGGCGAGGGACATGATCACCCGGTCGATATAGGGAAGCTGGTTGCCGGCGCTGTCGACGCGGTAATAGTACGGGTTTCTTTCAAAAATAAAACGGTCTGCCGGCGGCTTGGTTTTCAACACCCACGGTTCGAGAGTGGGCAGCGCCGGGTTGTCGTTTTTGTACATCCCGCCCATTTTGATATGCAAACCGGCCCAGTTGCGCACCCGGGCTTTTTTAACGAGAGCCTCGAGCTTGGCCTTATCGGCGTATTTCTCGTGAAATCGTTTCAGATAGTGGGCGGGGCAATAAATGAACAGCGGGTCGGGGCCGGCAATGTCGGGGATAAACAACGGGTTGGGCCGTGACCAGCTGTAGCGCAGCGTGGTCTCGTCGAGCACCTCAAAGGAGGGTCTTTCGCCGCCGGGGGTCAGGTCGATCGGCAGCCCGGCCGGCATCAACTGCGGATTGCTGGCGACGTCTTCGAACCAATAGCGAAAATCCTCGGTCGTGAACGGGTGGCCGTCCGACCATTTCATCCCTTTGCGCAGGTGAAGGGTAAAGATGCGGCCGCCCTCGATGTCGATCGCCTTGAGAATGTCGGGCATGAATTCAAACGCCGGCGTCAGACAGACCAGTCGGGCATAGCCGTAGACCACCATCATCCGGGTGTCCTTGGGGCTTGCCATCAGGATCCGCAATTCGCCGCCCGGCCGGCCCGCCGCATCGACAATGGCCGGCTCGGCCGGCACCCGATCGTCAATCTTGGGTAGGGCCGCAGCGGCGACCCGGTCGACAAAAAACGGCGTTTCCAGCAGCGCGGCGCGCGCGCGCGTCGCGTGCAGGCCGGCGACGGCCGCCAGCGACAAAGAGCCGGCAACAAATTCGCGGCGCGTAACCCCGAGGCGGCGCCGGCTCTGACGGTTTCGGCCCATGGCGCCCGCCGGGACTAGGCCTGGGCGAGACGGACGGTTCGCACCGGCAGCGGCGGCATTGTCTCGGCCTCGACCATATGGCCCGGCGCCACCTCCAGCAGTTTCAACGGCCGCGCGCGTTGCCGCCGGAACGGCTCGGGCCAGGCCGCGGGATCGGAGGCGCGCTCTTCCATCAGCTGTCCAAAATCGAGCGGTTGGGCGAGGTCGGGGGTCGGCACCGCCGCGAGCAGCGCGCGCGTATAGGGATGGACCGGGTTGCGGAACAGTGTCGCGCGGTCGGCGATCTCGACGATCCGCCCGGCGCACATCACCGCGATGCGGTCGGCGATATAGTCGACCACCGCCAGGTTGTGCGAAATAAACAGATAGGTGAGGCCCAGTTTTTGTTTCAGATCCATCAACAGGTTCAAGATCTGGGCCTGGATCGACACGTCGAGCGCCGAAGTCGGCTCATCGCAGATGACCAGATCGGGTCGCAACGCCAGGGCGCGCGCGATGCCGATGCGCTGGCGTTGACCGCCCGAAAAACTGTGCGGGTAGCGGCGCAGATGATGGCGGTCGAGGCCGACCAGTCCGACCAGTTCCTCGACCATCTCGCGCCGCGTGCGGCTGTCACCGACGCCGTGGATCGCAAGCGGCTCCTCGATTATGTCGAAAACCGTCATCCGCGGGTTCAGCGAGCCAAACGGATCCTGAAAGATAAATTGGACTTGGCGGCGAAACCGCTGCAGACCTTCGCCCTCGAGCGACAGGACATCGATCGGCTTGCCGTGGTCGCTGAACACGATCGAACCGGCGTCGGGCGTCACCGCGCGCAGCAGCATCTTGCTCAACGTCGTCTTGCCGCAGCCGCTCTCGCCGACGAGCCCGAGGCATTCGCCGCGCTCGATGCGCAGGCTCACATTGTCCACCGCCAGCACCTGCGCCGCCGCGCGCGAATAGCCGAAAAATCCGGCTTTGCGGATCGTAAACGCCTTGCGCAGCCCGCGGCATTCCAACAACGGTCCTGAGCTTTCGGTTGGCCACGGCGTTCTTTGCGCCATCAGATGCGGCGCATTCCCCGAGGCGATATCGCGGATCGGGACCAGCCTTTCGCCCGGCTTCATGTCAAAGCGCGGCACCGCCCGCAACAACGCGCGCAAATAGGGATGACCGGGGTCGCGAAAGAGGTCCTCGCGAACGCCGCTTTCGACGACCTCGCCGCGGTACATGACGACGATCTCTTCGGCAACATTGGCAACAACGCCGAGATCGTGGGTGATCAGCAGCACCGCCATTCCCAATTCGTGCTGCAATTCAAGCACCAGTTTCAGAATCTGCGCTTGAATGGTGACATCGAGCGCCGTCGTCGGCTCGTCGGCAATCAACAGCGCCGGACGACAAACCAGAGCCATCGCGATCATGGCCCGCTGCCGCAGGCCGCCCGACAATTCGAACGGATAGCTTCTGAGCGCCCGCCGCGGATCGGGAAATCCGACATGACGGAGGATTTCCTCGGTCAGTTCGGCCGCCTCACCCGCCGCGACCTTGCGGTGCAAGCGCAACGCTTCGATGACCTGGTTGCCGACCGTGTGCAACGGCGACAGCGAGGTCATCGGTTCCTGAAAGATGATCGAGATGCGGCCGCCGCGGATCGCGCGCATCTCGGGACCGTTGGCCGCCAACCGCGCCAGATCGACGCTGCCGCCGCGCGGATCGTTGAACCGGATCTCGCCGCGAGTGATCTCGCCATTGCGCGGCAGGATCCGCATGATCGCCTGGCTGACCACCGATTTGCCGGAGCCCGATTCGCCGACCAGCGCCACCGTCGAACGCGGCCGGACCCGGAACGAGGCGCCGCGCACGGCCTGGATAAACCCGCCGGGCGCGGCAAAGCGCACATGCAGGTCGCGGATGTCGAGGAGGTTGCTCACCGGACGACCTGCTGTGCGGCGTCCGGTGCGGGCTGCCAGACCGGATCGGTTATCCCCAGCGCGCCAAGATTGGCGGCGGTCGCCGCGCTGATCTCGATGCCGCGCATCGCCGCCGCCCGAGCGGCGCGCTCAACCAGCCGCTCGAAATCGGCGATCCGGCTGTCGAGGCGGATCGCCGCACCGCCGGCGCGCAGGCTTAACAGCATCCAACCCTCGCGGCGGTCGCGTCGGGTCGAATAATAGGCAAGGCTCAGCCGGTCGAGTTCGGCCCATGGGATCGTCGCGGCAAGCGGGCCGGTGGCGACAAGGCCGCGCTCGTCGCTTTCGACCCGGGTTGCGTGCCGCAGCCCGGTGCGGATGCCAAAAATTGCAAACAGCGCCGCGAGCGCGGCGAAGATGCTTGCCGCCACCGGCCCGACCGGGAGCGCGACGAGCACCGCCACCGCCGCCGCAAAGCCGCCGGCGGCGCGCAGGTAATCGCCGGCCAGAGCCGAGCCCGGATAGACGTGCCGGGTCACTGGCTGCCCCTTGCGCCGCTGCCGCCGGCGGCCGGCGCAAAAACGGCATCGGGGGTCAGCCACGCCGCCGCCGGATGCGCCAGGGTCAGTCGCGTCAGGCGCGCGAGAAACGCACCCGTCGCCTCGTCTTGGACGAGGTGGTGGGTCAGAATGCCGGTCGGTTCGTCGCAATCGACGCGGCCGCAGCGCCGCGCCGCGAGATGCGCAACCAGCCCGCCAAGCGCCAGACCTTCGCCGATAAAGCCGCGGTTGCTGCGCCAGGCGATCAGATCGACATGGACATTGGCCTGAGCCACACCCGGATAGGGATAGGCCGCGCGCCGCGGCTTGAGGGCGGTGATACCGGCCAGGCCAGCCTCGGCCAACGGCGCCAGAAATTTCTCGGCAAACCGGTTCCAGGGCGGAGCCAGCACCGGCAATGCCCGATCGCCAAAGATCCGCTGCAGGCGTTGCCGGCCGCAAGCGAGTTCGGCCGCAACCGACCCCGCATCACGCGTGGCCGGAAACTCGCTCTTTTTGTCGGTCGCGTGAGCGACGTGCCGCCAACCGTGCTGCAGAATGCGCCACGAGGAGGCTGCGTTGTTTTCGAGCCAATCGGCAAGGGAGGGCCTGATCAAGGCCGGGATCACCGCCAGCGCGACCGGGACCCCGCGGGCAAGGTTGACCAGCCCGGCCAGCTGGTGCGAAGGGGCGACCGCGTCGTCGTCACGCCACCACAGCGTCGCTTTCCTCCCTTGCGCCCCCCAGCGGTCCAATTCCTCGGTCAGGTCAGCCCATCGCGCCGAGGCGGGTGGAGGGTCGATGAAGATAGTTATCATTTGCCGAGCCTATCGTCACCCGCCGGCATTAAATTTCTGCTAGCCCGCAGGCGCCGGCGACGCCCTCTTGGCGATCATCTCGCGGATTATTATCGCAGTACGACGGGCGCCTGAAGTATCGATGTCGATCGGCGGCGGCGGCCGGCGCAGCGCCTGCTCGATCGCGGCGCCGAGCCGGGCCGGGCTCAGCGCCTGTTCGGGCACGATCTCGACGATCCCGCGCGCGGCGAGGCGCTCGGCGCGCAGGGTCTGCTCGCTCTCCCGCAGATCGGCGAACGGCACCAGCACCGCCGGAACCCGCGCGGCGAGGATCTCGAGAACGGTGTTGTAGCCGGCCTGGCTGACCGAAACCCGGCAGCGCCGCAACAATTCCGGAAAATCGAGGCGATAGCGTTCGACGACAAGACCCGGCGGCAGATCGGTCGTCAACGCCGCGAAATCGGTCTCCGGCAGGTTGAGGCCGGCGAGCAGCCGCCAGCGGCAGGCGGACAGCCAACCCTGCCGTCGAGCCGCCACCGCGGTGCGCAACAACCCATTGCCCATGGCGCCGCCCCCGACCGAGACCAGCACCTCGTCCTCCGCCGAGGAGGGCTCGGCGGCGCCGGACGGCGCCGGAGCCACGACATAACCGGTGTAGACGAGTTTGTCGGCGATCGCCGCGGTCAGCGGGAAGCTCGCCTCGAGCGTCACCAATCGCGGATCGCCATGCACCAGAACCGCGTCGAAATCGGCGCTGATGCGCGCGACGGTTTCGTGTTGCCGCGACTCGCGCGCCGGTGGCACGACAATGTCGCGCACCGAGCACAGCACCAGGGGTCGCGGCCGCTGTTCCCGCGCCGCGCCGATCAGCGCCTGCAATTCGTGGCGAAACGCCCGCCGCCCGAACGGATAGGCTTCGATGACGATCGCCGCCGGCCGGGCCTCGGCAAAGGCGGCGAGCAGTTGCTCGCCGCGCGCCGTCCACAGCGCCGTGGTCAGCGGGCCGCCATCGGCGGCAATCAGCCTCTTGAAACTCGGATCGCTGGCCCGAATGGGCGGCAACTGAACGACCCGGCGGGCGGCGGCGCTACCGAGGTCGGGAAGCGGTTCGCCCCCCGAGACGAGCGTGACGGCAAAGCCGGCATCGGCCAGCGCCTCGATCAGATAAAGCGCGCGCCGCAAATGCCCGATGCCGAGCAGATGCTGAACGTAGAACAGGATCGAGGTGTTCACGCCGCCCCGCGCCGCAATCTCGTCAGGCCGCCGGCGCCGGGCGCAAATCCCTGAGCACCGCGCCGAGTTGCTGCGCTGCCGGTCGAAGGTCATGCTCGGCCACAACGCGCCGCCGCGCCGCTGCGGCGTAACAGCGCCGCAACTCGGGATCGTCGAGCAGCCGGCGCACCGCCGCGGCAAAAGCGGCGACATCGCCCGGCGCCACCAACAGCCCGCTGACCGTGTCAGCGACCACCTCCGCAACCCCGCCGCTGGCGCCAGCCACCACCGGCAAACCGCTCGCTTGCGCTTCGAGCAGCGCCATGCCGAAGGCTTCGTTGATCGCCGGCCAGACATAGAGATCGGCATCCGCCAGGCGCGCCGCCGTCGCCTCCGGCGACAGCGCCCCGGCCCACCGCACCCGGCCGCCGAGGCCGGCAAGAGCGGCTCTGACCGCATCGCGGGCGGCGCCGTCACCGATCACCTCCAAGGTCCAGTCGCGATCCAACAGGCGCCCCAGCGCCTCCCCGAGCAGGCGGTAGGAGGAAAGCTTGTCGCCGTGACGCATCATCGCCACCGTGATCAGGTGCGGGACCGGGCGGGCTCGGTGCGGTTGCGCGGGAAAGCGACCGGCGTCGAGAAACGGCTTGATCATCACCCATCGTCGCGGATCGGCCAATAGCGGCATCACACCGGCGCGGTCGGCGGGATTGAGCCCGATCACCGCATCGGCGCGGCGGATCGCGGCGGCGGCGGCCCGATGGCCCTCGGCCCACGGCCCGGCCTCCTGCCTGGGCGCGTAGGAGGCTTCGGCGACGACGTAAGGGATGGCGAGCGCCGTCGCCACCAGCGGCCCCAGCCAATCCGGTGCCTTGTGGTAGATGTGGTAGGTGAACCAGAGCTCGGGCGCCATCGACGGGGCGGCGTCGATGCGGCGCAACAGGCGCGCGGCAATCCGCTCGCCGATCGCTTTGAGCCGGGCCTGGCGCGCGGCGTCGCCGCGCCCGTCGAAACTGCGCAGCCGTGAGGCGAGCAACGGCTCGTGACCGGCGCACCGTAATGCTTCGAAAAAGAGCTGCGCCATCCGCCGATCCCCCGACGGCACCGGATGGTTTGGCGCCTTCAGCGGTGCGTAAAACGCGATACGCATCGCCACCGGTTATTCGGCGGCGGCCGCAATCGGATCGACCGGGGATGCCGCAGCAGCCGGTGCCAGGGAGAGCCCAAAAGCTTGCGCCACGACCCCAAGATTGGCGGTCAGGGCAAACCGGCTGCGCACCCGCCGCTCGCCGGCGGCGCCAAGCAGCGCCCGCCGCTGCGGGTCGCCAATCAGAGCGGCAAGAGCGGCGGCCAACGCCGAGGGCTCGCCGGGCGGTACCAGCACGCCGGTTGCGCCGTTGTCGATCAGCTCGGGAATGCCGGCGACCGCGGTCGTCACACAGGCAAGGCGCTGGCTCAGCGCTTCCATCAGCACGTTCGGCAGCCCGTCCCGGTCGCCGTCAGCGGCGACCTTGGCGGCGAGCACAAACAGATCGGCGTGGCGATAGGCGGCCAGCACCTCGGGCTGCGCGCAGGCTCCGCGCCATTCGATCCGCGCCGCCAGACCGCGCCGTTGCGCCTCGTCACGCAACGCCGCGGACAGCCCGCCGCCGCCGATATGCACAAGGCGCCACGACAGGTCAGCGGGCAGCAGCGCCAGCGCCTTGAGCAGATCGTCATAACCTTTTTTGGGCACCGCGCGTCCTACCGACAACAGCACGACCGGGCGGTCGGGGTCGCGACCGTCGGGACCGAACGGGCGCGGCGGCGGCGGCGGAAACCGCTCAAGGTCGAGGCCGTGATAGCACAGCGAGACTTTCTCCGGCTGCGGCGCCAAGGCGGCGAGTTCGCGCCGCCCGACACCGGTGCAAGTCACCACCCAGCGCGCCTCGGCCAGCTTTTCTCGCTTTTCCCAATCGGGAGTTGTCCAGATGTCCTTGGCGTGGGCCGACGCCGACCACCCGAGCCCGGCGATCAGCGCCGCGTAGCGCGCCACCGAAGCCGGGGTGTGCAGGAAATGCGCATGCAGATGAGTGATGTCGGCGGGAAGCTCCGCGGCCAGCACCAACGCCTGTCCGAACCGGCGGACCCGGTTCGGGGTCGGGTCGCGAAGGAGGTCGGCAAACCACACCCGCAAAGCGCGGCGATAGCCGGCGCGCCGGCGCGCCCGCCGCCAGCCGCGCCAGGTGCGCAGCGGCTCTTGATACAGATATTCGGGCAAATAGAGCCGGTCGGCGGCGATCGCTGCGGTAATCGGGTGGGTGTGGCGGTCGGTCGGGTGCCGCAGCGACACGATCAGGATCGCCAGCCCGCGCTGTTCGAGCGCCAGGATTTCCTGGGCGATAAAGGTCTCGGAGAGGCGCGGATACCCCTTGAGGACGAATGCCACCCGGCCGGTGCGGGTAGCCGCATTGGCCGCGTTCATGCGCCGACGCGCGCGCGCACCGGAAAGCGGGCGCCACGCCCGCGGTCGAGCCACTTCTTTGCCAGGCGGTTCACGTTTGGCATGCCGTCGAGCAGACCCGGGATCACCACGCTCGACGGCGGCGGCTGGCTGACGAGGCGGCGCAGCGCCACCGCCATGATGCGCGGATCGCGGCCGCGCTCTTCGGGCAGCATCGCCGACAACCCGAGTTCTTCGGCGCGCTGGGCACGAATATATTGTTCGAGCCGAGGGACGGTGCGCGGGATGATCAACGCCGGTTTGTCAAACGACAGGATCTCGCAGAAGGTATTGTATCCGCCCATCGCCACCACCGCCGAGGCGCGCGCGATCAAGGCTTCGAGCCGCGCATTGAACGTGATCGCGTGCACATTCGGCAATTCCGCGGCGCGGGCGGCAAACCCGATGCGCTGTTCGGGCGGCATAAACGGGCCGAACACGATCAGCGCCGGCAACGGGATCGCCGGGTCGTGTTCGTAGGCGGCGAGCACCATGTCGACGAGAGCGTCACCGTCGCCGCCGCCGCCGGTGGTCACCAGCATGAACGGTTTGGCGACGATCTCCTGCAGTTCCGGGGTCAGAACCGGATCGACGGCGTTGCGTCGCAGATAGCCGGTGTAAACCATGCGTCGCCGGACGCTTGCCGGCACCTGCAACCCCGCGAGCGGGTCGCAGATCTGCGGCAGGCCGTAGACCCAGATCTCGTCGTAATAGTCGCTCAACGCCGGAACCACATTCTTGCGCTCCCATTCGCTTTCGAGCGCCTCGGGGTCATCCATGACGTCGCGCAAGCCGAGGATTACGGTCGCGCGCCGCCGCTGCATCAACTGCAAGGTGTCGCGTACCTCGCCGCGCAGACCCAACGGCTCCTTGTCGACGATCAGCATGTCGGGATCGAAGATGTCCGCGGTGTGGCGGATGATCGAGGAGCGCATCGCCAAAGTCTCCTCGATGTCAATGTGCAGGTTCAACGAGACGTATTCGCCATTGCGCAGCTTGATGACCCCCGGAACCCGGACAAAATCGACCCGGGCCCGAAAGTCGAAGCTGCCGATGATCGGCGATCCCGACAAAATCAAGATCGACAGCGCCGGATCGGCATCGACCAGCGAATGAGCGATTGCCCGGCATCGGCGCAGATGACCGAGGCCGAAACTGTCGTGGCTGTAGATCAGCACACGCCGGTGGTGACGCCGCCCGGCCATTCAGGTCACCTCGCGCAGGTCTGCCGATCGACTATTGCATAGCACCACCAGCGGCGAAATCATCTTTTTATGAAGGTGCTGGCTCGCCGAGCGAGAGATTGACGGCGTTGCGGCGAGGCCAGCGGCATGCCGCACTTGGTGCGCGGCGATTTCCGGCCAAGGCGGCCTCGACCCCGCGCCCGAATGCGGTGAGCGCCGCATCCTGCCTGCGGCGGAGAGCGGAGATCGGCAGCGGCGCGCCCCACAGCCGGTCGGCACCGGCCGCGGGTCGGCCCCGTAGCGCCGATTGTCAGGCCGGCGCGGGACGCCATCGCCATTCTTGTTGGCCGCATCGTGCGGCGGCCATTGAGCATGGTTTCCGACTGTGTTGCGATGCAAAATCTCCATTGCCGGATCCGTCACGGACGGTTTCCTTGCGAACACGGATCTCCCCGATCGCAGCATTCAAAGCCCTGAACCAATGGCGCTGGCCGTTCGAAAATGGTCACCAAATGGATCGATCGGCCGTCAGAGCGGCCCCTCGCAGACAGACCGGGGTTTGGCCGCGGCGGGGCCGGCACCCGCCAGGCAATCGACAGGTGCGGTTCTCGGCCCCTTATGCGCGATGCCGACCGCCCCGGATCAACGTCCTCGCATCGATCGCCTGGGGCCGTGGCGCGCATGGCAATTATGCGCGATGCCGACCGCCCCGGATCAACGTCCTCCCCCCATCGGTCAAGTTTATCGGCCCGTTTTCACGGCTATCGGCTCAGTCTAAGGCGCCGGCGTCAAAACCGCGTCCGCCCCTGGTCCGACGTGACCCGAACGCCGCCGCTTGCGGACCTTTACCGAGTGCGGGCTGTGCACGGGCGTGATCCGTGCGATGATGGCGAACGTCGCTTTGTTCAGCGCCACAAATCGCCTTTTCGCGGCCCGATCGGCGATCGATTTGTCCACGGTCAGGCGGTATAATGACACCAGCCTGAGCGTAGGGCGGCGATGCGCCCATTTACATTTTCTGCGTGCGGTGCTTGCCTGGGCGGCGCCGCGGAGCGGAGGATGGCGGCGGTGACCGGCGAGCGGCGATGGGGATCTTCCCGCGCGAGGCCAGAAAGTTGAGGCCGGCGTGACCGGCAAGGGGACCGCGGCGGGGAGGTAAGGAGGGAGGAACATGAGCCTCAAACAGGAGTTTGAGCTGTTGCGGCGGGTTCCGTTGTTTGCCGAGATCGAGCCGGCAAAGCTCAAATTGTTGGCGCTTATGAGCGAGCGGGTCGGCTACGAACCCGGCCGGGTCATCGTCCGTCAGGGCGATACGGCCGATGCCGCCTATCTGATTATCGAGGGCCACGCTGAGGTCGTCGCCGAGACCCCGGCCGGGCCGGTGGCGTTGGCGACGCTCGGGCCCAATGAGACCGTCGGCGAGATGGGCATATTGTGCAACATGCCGCGAAATGCGACGGTGCGCGCCGCCGATCGCGTGATTGCGCTGCGCATCAACAAGGAACCGTTTATGCGCATGGTCCGGGAATTTCCGAACGTTTCGATCTCGATCATGCAGGAGCTGGCGCATCGCCTCGATGCGGTCAACAACCAGCTGCGCGCCGCAATGGCCGAAAACAAACGCCTGCGCGAAAGGGTCGGGGTTGCGGCCTGAACCGGCAAAGTGAGCCGGCTCGACAGCTTTATCCGCCGCCTCGAGGCGCAGCGCGCCTGTCTGGCGGTCGCCGCCGAGATGATCGGCGACCTCGAGGGCCCGGTGTTTGAACTGGGTCTCGGCAACGGGCGTACCTACGACCATTTGCGCGAACTCCTGCCCGGGCGCGAGATCTTTGTCTGCGAGCGCCACCTCGCGCCGCACCCGCAATGTGTTCCACCGGCCGAATTCCTGTTGCTCGGTGACATGCGGCAAACCCTGCCCGCGGCCCGCGCCCGCTTTGCCGGTCGGGTCGCTCTCGCCCATCTCGACCCCGGGACCGGCGATGTCGCCGCCAGCCGGGCGCTCGCCGGCGAGCTGGCGCCGCTGCTTGCGCCGCTGTTGCGCCCCGCGGGTGTGCTTGTCAGCGAGCCGAGGATCGACCATCCACAGCTGGCGCCGTTGCCGCTGCCGCCGAGCGTGGAACCCGGCCGCTATCATCTCTATCGCCGGATCTGAAGGGAGGTATCCAGTGAGAGACACATCCGGTTCAGCCGGCGTGACGCGCCGCGGTTTGGTCGGCGGGTTGGCTGCGTCCCCGGTCCTGGCAGCAGCGATTCCCGTCGCCGCGCAGGAGTTGGCGGGCCTCGGCCCAGCCGAGCATGTCCGGGCGCAGCTCAAGGACGCCAAGGGGACAAAACTCGTGCTGCTCGGCACCGGGGCCGGCCCGGCGCCGACTTCTCTCGGCCGGATGCGCCGCATGACCTCACATGTGATGCTGAGCAACGGTGCCGCCTATGTGCTCGATTGCGGGCTCGGGGTCACCAACCAGTTCGCCCGCACCGGCATCGCCTTCGGCGCGGTCCACTCGGTTTTCATCACCCACCATCACCCGGACCACAACATCGAATACGGCCCGTTTCTGGTGATCGGCTGGATCCAGGGTATGCCGCTGTCGGTGCGGGCCTTCGGCCCGCCGCCGCTCGGGGAGATGACTGCCGATTTCCTGCGGTTCGCCAAGACCACGATCGGGTTCTGGGCCGAGGATTTCCGGATCAAACCGCTCGAGGCCGTTGCGGTCGCGGAGGTGTCTGCTGCCGGGCCGGTCACTGAGGACGACAATGTCAAGGTCTCCGCGGTGATCGTCAACCACCCGCCGGTCAAGCCGGCGCTCGCCTATCGCTTCGACTTCCGTGATCGCGCAATCGCCTTTTCCGGCGATACGACGCCGCTCGATGCGGTGGCGCATCTGGCAAAGGGCGCCGACGTGCTGGTTCACGAAGCGATGTACGTTCCCGCGGTTGAAGCGTTTGTCCAAGCCCGGATCGCCCAGGGGTTTCCGGTCAGCTTCGACGCTTTCATGGCGCATATGAAGGCCGATCACTCGCCGGTCGAGGAGGTCGGGCGCATCGCCGAGGAAGCGGGGGTCAAGACGCTCGTCCTGTCGCACCTGACCCCCGCCGAGGACAGCATCGGCGACGACACCTGGCGCGCCCCCGCCGCCAAGCACTTCAAGGGCGAGATCGTCGTCGGCCACGATCTGATGGTGGTGTGAGTCAGCTCCCGATCGTGACAATGACCGGTACGTGATCCGAAGCGAGCGCCCAGCCGCGGCTGTCGCGCAGCACCTGCGCGGCGGCGAGTTCGCCGACCAGCGCGGGGGTGACCCAGATATGGTCGAGCCGGCGTCCGCGATCGGAGGCTGCCCAATCGCGCGCGCGATAGCTCCACCAGGTGTAGAGCCGTTGCGGCGGCGGCACGAAGTGGCGCACGGCATCGACAAAACCGCCCGATTGCTGCAGACGGTTCAGCTTTTCGACCTCGACCGGTGTGTGGCTGACAACCCGCAACAATTGCTTGTGGGACCAGACATCGGCCTCGAGCGGCGCGATATTGAGATCACCGACCGCGATCATCGCCCGGCCGTCGCGCCGCTCGCCGGCAAACCATTCGGCTATTTCGTCGAGAAACTGCAATTTGTGGGCGAATTTCGGATTTGTCTCGGGGTCGGGCACATCGCCGCCGGCCGGCACATAGATGTTGTGCAATTCGATACCGCCCGGCAATCCGGCGATCGCGTGTCGACAGTCTTCGCGGGTGCACCAGTTGCGGGTCTGCGGCGTGGCCAGCGGCACGCGCGACAGGATGGCCACACCATTATAGCCCTTCATGCCGTGCACGAGGCGGTGATGGTAGCCGAGTTCGTCGAAGGCCGCGGCGGGGAATAAAGCGTCCGGCGTCTTCGTTTCCTGCAGGCACAACACGTCGGGTGACCATTCGGCGATCAACCGACGCACATTGTCGAGGCGAAGCCTGACCGAGTTGATGTTCCAGCTGGCAAGACGCAGTGCCACCGCTCAACTCCGAGCGGCCGCCGCTGCATCCGCACCGGCAGGCAAACGCAACGGCGCCCGGTCGGGGGGGAGGACCGGGCGCCTGCATGTCAGAAGCGTTTGGGGGAAATTGGGCCCGCAGGGGAGACGGGTCCAGTTCGAGAGAGCGGTGCGCTCTCCCCGCTTCTGGAACTCAGAAATGGGGTGCAATTCCGACAACGCAATCCCCTGATTTTTGCATAGCGGCAGCAAAAATTTGGCATGAGCAAATGAGGAACAAATCATACTTCGCTTAAGCGGCACGCGCCGCCACCGCGGCGCGCGCAACGGCTGCGCCGCACGCCCGGCCAAAGGCGGTAAACAACGCCAGCGATACCGGATTTTCCAATACCTTGTATTCGGGGTGCCACTGCACGCCGAGCACGAACCGCGCCTGCGGCAGGCTGACCGCCTCGATCTGGCCATCCGGCGCCACCGCCTCGACGCGCAGCCCGGGCGCGGGCGTGTCGATGCCCTGCGAATGCAGCGAATTGACCATGATCTCTTCACAGCCAATCAGGCTGGCGATCAAGCCGCCGGGGGTCAGCCTGACGCTGTGCGCCGGCGCGTAGGGACCTTCCGGCGCGCCTTTTGGCGGACGATGGCTGATCCGGTCGGGCAGCGCCTGCAGCCGCTGATGCAATGTTCCGCCGAGCGCGACGTTGAGCTCTTGAACCCCGCGGCAAATCGCCAGAATCGGCAGATCACGGCGCACTGCTTCGCGAATCAGCGGCAATGTCGTCGCGTCCCGATCCGGGTCGTGCAGGATCTCGGCGTCGAGCGGTTCTCGCCCGTAATGGCTCGGATGCACATTCGACGGGCTGCCGGTCAATAGCAATCCGTCGAGCCGGTCGAGCAGCGCGGTCGCATCGGCCCGCGATCCGATCGCCGGGATCGTGACCGGCAGGCACGAGGCCGCCTCGATGATCGCGCCCAGGTATTTGTCGGCAACGGTGTGGACGGCCCGTTCCTTAAGGGTGCGCCGGCAAGCGGGGATGCCGATGATCGGCAGAGGACGCGCAGGCATTTGGCTTGGCTCAGTTCTCGTTCTTCGGACGCCAATGATACGGATTTTGATATACAAACAGGTTCGGGTCGAGCGCCATGCCGAATTGCTGCTGGCTCAGCGACACGGTGGTGACGTGACGTTCTTGATCGACGACCGTCCATTGGCGCAGCGACAGCGGGTTGTCGGAGAAGGTCATCGTCAGGCTGCCCTTGTCGGGTGCGGCGGGGTCGATCACCGTAACGGCGAGGGTATTATCGCCGCGCACAAAGCGGGTAACCTCGAGATCGCTGAAACTGATCGGGACCCGCAGCAAAAACCATGCCGGTGTCGACTTCAATCCGACCTGCTGAACCTCGGCCAATTGCGTGTCGATGTAATAGACGTAAAAGCGGTCGGCGAGCAGCAGGATCGGGTTCGGCGGGTCATACTGAAACCGCATCCGCCCCGGCCTCTCCAGCCATAGCCAGCCGCTGGCGGTGCCGCCATTGGCCGCCAACTGGTGGAAACGCGCGGTCATCGTGCCGATGCTGTTGAGATAGGCGGCAATCCGCTGCAGGTCGGCCTGGTCCTGGGCGGTCAATTGCGCCGGCGGCGGCAACGGATCGGCGGCAACCAAACCCGGCGCCCACAGCGCCAGCGCCACGCCCGCGGCCAGCGCCAATCTGCCGCGGCGCGGGCGCGATTTCGATAGTCTTGGCTTCGCGATCATCAGGGTTCCCGCTTGGCCCGGCTGCGCCACCGACCGGGAGATGTGAGACGCCGGCGGGGCGGCGTCAATTGCGGCTATTCGCCCGCACCCAGCACTTCGCGCTTGCCGACATGGTTGGCGGCGCTGACCACGCCTTCGGCTTCCATGCGTTCGATGATCCGGGCGGCGCGGTTGTAGCCGATCTGCAGATGGCGTTGGACAAAGCTTGTTGACGCCTTGCGTTCGCGGCGCACCAGCGCCACCGCCTGCCGGTACAACAAATCGCCCGAATCGCCGTCATCATCGAGCCCGATCGGGGCGAGGGCGGTGTCGTCGTCTTCGGTGATGTCGTCGATGTATTCGGGTTCGCCGCGCGCCTTCAAAAACGAGACGACGCGCTCGACCTCCTCGTCCGAGACGAACGGGCCATGGACGCGGGTGATGCGGCCGCCGCCGGCCATGTAAAGCATGTCGCCGCGGCCCAGCAATTGCTCGGCGCCGCCCTCGCCAAGGATCGTGCGGCTGTCGATTTTGGAGGTAACCTGGAAGCTGATCCGGGTCGGGAAATTGGCCTTGATCGTGCCGGTGATGACGTCCACCGACGGCCGTTGCGTGGCCATGATGATATGGATGCCGGCGGCGCGGGCCATTTGCGCCAGCCGCTGGATCGCCGCCTCGATATCCTTGCCGGCGACCAGCATCAAATCGGCCATCTCGTCGACAACGACGACGATCAGCGGCAATTCGACGGCGTCGAACGGCTCGGCCTCGAAGATCGGTTGCCCGGTTTCCTCGTCAAAACCGGTCTGCACCTTGCGCACCAAGCTCTCGCCCCTGGCCGCCGCTTCGGCCAGGCGGGCGTTGAAACCGTCGATGTTGCGCACGCCCAATTTCGACATTTTGCGGTAGCGGTTTTCCATCTCGCGCACGACCCATTTGAGCGCCAGCACCGCTTTCTTGGGGTCGGTGACGACCGGCGCCAACAGGTGCGGAATGTCGTCATAGACCGACAGCTCCAGCATTTTCGGGTCGATCATGATGAATTTGCAGCGGTCGGGCGGCATCCGGTACAGGATCGACAGGATCATCGTATTGATCCCGACCGATTTGCCCGAGCCGGTGGTGCCGGCGATCAGCAGATGCGGCATCTTGGCGAGATCGGCGAGCACCGGTTCGCCGGAAATGTCGCGCCCCAGGATCAGCGCCAACCGCCCTTGGTAGTTCTCGTAGACCGGCGAATCGAGCAATTCGCGCAGATAGACGGTTTCGGCCTTGCGATTGGGCAGCTCAATGCCGATCACGCTGCGTCCCGGCACGACCGCCACCCGTACCGAAATCGCACTCATCGACCGCGCGATGTCGTCGGCCAGCCCGATGATCCGCGAAGCCTTGATCCCGGGCGCCGGTTCCAGCTCATAAAGGGTGACGACCGGGCCTGGACGGACCTGGACGATCTGGCCGCGCACGCCGTAATCCTCGAGCACGGTCTCGAGCATTCGTGCATTCTTCTCGAGCGCCTCTTCGTCGATCATCGCGGTCTTGACCGCCGGCGTTTTGGTCAGGAGGTCAAGCGGCGGCAGGACCGGCTCCCGCTCCGGGGCAAGGTCAAGCCGCGGTTGACGCTCGGCCTCGCCGCGCCGGCTGGCCATGGCCGGCCGCGGCTGCGGCGAGACCATCCGGATCAGACCGCTGCGTTCGCCCGCCGGCGGCTGGGCCGGGGCGGCGCTGCGGTCGAGGCGCGGCTCGCGGCGATCGGTTATCGGGGTGACGACGCTGTCGGGGGCGTCCGCTGCGGCCGCCTTTGGCGCGGTTGCAGCGGCGAAATGCGTCCGCCACCAGCCGCGCAGCAAGCGGCCGGCGAAGCCGCCGAGGATCATCGTCGTGCGCCCGGACAACACCGCCATCCGGCCGGCGCCGCGCCCGGCGCCCTGTCCCAAAGCGCGCCAGTCCTGGCGCGACAAACCGAGACTGAGCAAAAGGACCAGGCCGAAAGCGGCGGCGGCGGCGAGCGATACCGGCACGGCCAGCCCGCCGAACCCGGCGGCGACGAGCAAGCGCTGCATCGTCCAGCCGAGGGCGCCGCCATAGGCGGCGGTGCCCGATGCCGGGCCCCCGTCGAGCAATGACAGAGCGAGCGCCGCCAACACCGCCGCCACCGGCAACAGCGCCAGTTTGAGCGCAAACGATCGCAGCGGGCGATCGAGGATCAAGCGCAGCGACCAGCCAGCCAATATCAGCGGCAGTGCCAACGCGCCAAGGCCCAAGCCCTGGCGCAGAATATCGGCCAGCACCGCGCCGTCGGCGCCGAGCAGGTTGTGGGCGCCGCTGTCGATCGCCGTGTCGAGCGAGGGGTCTTGCGGGCTGTAGGACACAAGCAGCCCGGCCAGCAGCGCCGCCGCCACCAGTAACACAAAGCCGATCGTCTCGCAGAGCCGCCGCTTTACAAACGTCGCGGCATCGGCCCACACCTTTGTGCGGTGCAGCCGCACACCGGCACCCATACCGACCGATCTTGCCATGGCTCCCCCGCTGGCGCCCGGGCCTCGACCCCGGCCGCGTCCCCCCGAACTCGACCGCCCGCCCGCGCTTGATCAACAACATATCCGGATTACCGGTTGTCGCCAATCGGTGTGCGCCGGATCGCCTCTTCTCGCGCCAGCGCTGACGGTGCGATTGCCCGGGTGCCGGGGCACGGCTACGATCGGCGGGCATCCGCAAGCCGGACAAGGGGCCGGCTTGCACCGGATCGGAAATGGCGCCTGAGATCGAACTCTTGATCGCCGGCGGCGGTCTCAACGGCTTGGCGCTCGGGATCGCCTGCGCCGGGGCCGGTCTCGATTGCGCGGTTATCGACCGCGAGGATCCGGCGAGGATGGTCGCCGGCGGCTTTGACGGGCGCAGCTCGGCCATCGCCTATGGCTCGCAGCAGATGCTCGCCGCGCTTGGGGTGTGGCCGGGGCTGGCGTCGGAGGCCGAAGCGATCCTCGAAATCCGCGTTGCCGATGCCAATGCCCCTTTGTTTCTGCATTACGACCACCGCGATCTTGGCGAGGCACCGCTTGGCTGGATCGTCGAAAATCAGGTGCTGCGCCGCGCCCTGATGGAACGCGCGCAGAGCCTGCCGTCGCTGACGTTGATCGCGCCGGTGGCGGTGAGCGCGGTCGCCGCCACCGAGGAGATGGCGACGGCCACGCTCGAAGACGGCCGGCGCCTGGGGGCGCGCCTGGTCGCCGCCGCTGACGGCGCCGCTTCGCCGTTGCGCCGCGCCGCCGGGATCGGCACTTTCGAATGGCGCTATCGCCAGACCGCGATCGTCACCACGGTGCGCCACGAGCGTCCGCATGCCGGCATCGCGGTCGAGCATTTCCTGCCTTCGGGCCCGTTTGCGATCCTGCCGATGACCGGCAACCGCTCCTCGATCGTCTGGACCGAGCGCCAGGCGCTGGCGAGCCGGCTTCTGGCGCTGCCGGAAGCCGATTTCGCCGCCGAGCTTGCGGCCCGTTTTGGTGATTTTCTCGGCATGGTCGAGCCGATCGCACCGCGCTGGTCGTACCCGGTCCGGTTGCAGCTGGCCGAGCGCTACTGCGACCGGCGGCTGGTCCTGGTCGGCGAGGCTGCGCATGTCATTCACCCGATCGCCGGGCAGGGGCTCAACCTCGGCCTGCGCGACGTCGCCGCACTGGCCGAACTCGTCATTGATGCGCGCCGTCTTGGTCTCGACATCGGCGATGCGCATGTGCTGCAGCGATATCAGCAATGGCGCCGCGCTGATGCGGTGCTGCTCGCCGCGGTCACGGACGGCCTCAACCGCCTGTTCTCGAACGAAATTGCGCCGCTGCGCCGGCTCCGCGATGTGGGCCTCGCGGTCGTCGACCGCCTGCCGCCGCTCAAGCGCTTTTTGATGCGCGATGCGATGGGCATCACCGGCGCATTGCCTCGGCTGCTCGAAGGCCGGCCTCTCTGATCGGCGCCGCGCCCGCGGCCGGATCGTCGGGTCCGGCGGCGGGGGGCGCTAGTCGAGTGGGCGGTGCAGACCGGTGGCGACCTCGAGATATTCGGGGTCGTCGGGGCCGAGCAGCCCATGCCTGATCGCGAAATCCAGAATGACCAGGTTGACGTTGAATTTGAAGTCGTTGCCGGCGCGGATGCGGTCGAGGACCGCCGCCACCGGCATCAATGCGAAACCGGAAAACTCGCCGTCCCGGTTTTTCGGCGTGAACCCCGCCGGCACTTCGAGATCGTAGACAAAGAGGACATCGTCGCGGATCCCGAGCGGGGTTTCCATACGATAGCTGATCGCCCCCGCCGGCACTGCCTGCGCGATCAGGGCCGGCGGGATCATGGCCTCCTCATCGGCTTCCTTGACCAGGGTTTCGGCCAGCCCGTGGCCATTGCCGATGCCTCCGGCGACGATATTGTCGAGCTTGTTTGGCGCCACGCTCTTGTTTGCCGCGCGGCGCCCGATCCACAACAATATTTCCCCGCGGTCGCGGCAAAATCCGTTCAAATGAACGCCGTAGGCGCGGGTCCCGAAAAACGGCACGGCACCGCGGTCGAGCCGGAAGAGCGGTGCGGCCCCCCAGCGCGGCGCAACGTCAAAGGTCTCATAGCGGGTCTTCGGGATCTGTTTTTCGTCGACCAGCGCATCGACGACGCGGTCAACCGCCCCGCTCAGTTCGTCGGCATCGCCCCGTGCGGCCAACTCGACGCGGTCGGCTTCGATCCGGAAGAGTTCGGGGAAGCGCCGCAGAGCATCGGCGTTGTCGCGCCGGATCAAACCGATCCGGGCCGCCCCGGCGCACAGCGGCAGCACCCGCGCGGGGTCGTAATTGTTGCACCGGCGGATGTGATCGACAAAGGACATCGCCGCCACTTTCTGATCAACGCATTCGACAACGCCCGGCTCATTCGGCGCGATCTCGACACAGGGTCAAGACCGTCTCTACCGAGGCAATTTGCCGCAGGCATGCGGCGATGTATTCGGCGAGTTCGCGGCCGAGCCCGCGCATCCGGATTTCGATCACCAGTCGTCCCTGATCCCGGCCGCGAACCGCGCTCTGCCAGAAGGTCGGCACGAGGCCGCGTTTGGCGAACAGTTCGAGCACGCGCGGCATGACCCCGGGCTCGGCCGATGCATGAACGGAAAAGAAAGCGTCCTCGTAAAAACTGGTCTCAGCGACGCTCGCGGCAACGGACGACATTTGGCTGCTCCTCGGCACAATCATGGCGAACTACAAAGCCCCGAACCCGAACAGGGTTCGGGACCGTAATTCGCCGGCCGCACCGGGGATCGGTCGCCCTGACTACCGTCATGCCCCGTTCTCTATACCCGGGGTGGCGGGAGCGTCAACTTGCTCGGCTCCCCGCGGAGCGGCGGCGCCGCCGCCGCCGTATGCGGCAGGGATCGGGTCGGGCAAATACTGCAGCCGATCGCGCCACGCCCGGCGCGTCCGGCAAAGATGCGGCAGGGAGCCGCGCTTGCCGGTCGAAGCTCGCGCCGTCCCGGCACATCGCAGCGGCCCTTCTTGGTTAAGACTGCTAACATAGGGCTGGCGTCGGCGGGGCAAGCGGTGGTTCTATTGCAGATCGCGCAAGCCTCTTCCTACTGAACGGAGAGATTGATGACCGCTTTGCGCCTGGGCCTTGTCGCCTTTTTTACTCTTGCTGCGGTGGCCGGGTGCAGTGTCGGGGCTCCCGAACGCGCCAGCAACATTCAGAACCCTTACGCCATTCCGGATGATATCTCATCGGTGACGATGACCCGCTCGGAAGCGCAAAAGGTGCAAGACCCCAATTTGCAGACCACCTTGCCGACCCACTATCAGCTGCCTCAAGATTAGACGGTTTGTCGATCGAGGGCGAAGGGTGTCAGAGCCTGACCGGCGGGCGCTGCTGGCGGCGGCGGGACGCGCGCTTGCCGCTGCCGAAGAGTTTGTGGCGGCCGCGCAAGGGGTGCTTGCGGCCGCGGTGGCGCCCGCTGGCATTACCGAGCCGGCGCGACTTTCGGCCCGCCAGAATGGCGCGCACGCCTTTGCGTGGGCCGCGGCGACCGCCGCCGGGTTGCGCCAATTGCACGGCTGGGCCGAGCGGCTCGACGCGCGTGGCGAATTGGGCGAGGCCGAAGCGCTGATCCTGCAAATCGGGTTTGGTGAATATCTCGCCGAGCTCGCCGGCGGGATTCCGATGGCGCAGGGCGAATTGGCCCGGCCGGCCGATCTCGGGCTCGGCGATGACGCGGCGGCGCGGTTGCGCGCCGGCGATGCCGGCGCTTTTGTCGCGGCGCTTCCCGCTTCCCGTGTTCAACTCGGCGGGCTGCTCGCCGAACGCGGCGATGCCGGGTTCGGTCGCATCGGCTGCGACGACCCGGCCTTGGACTCGATGCGCATGGTGGTGCGCCGCTTTGCCGACCGGGCGGTGGCGCCAGCCGCGCAACAATGGCACCGCGACGACCGCCTGATCCCGTTGCCGCTGATCGAAGAACTGGCCCGGCTCGGTGTGTTCGGGGTCAGCATTCCCGAACAATTCGGCGGGCTTGGGCTCGGCAAGACGGCGATGTGCGTCGTCTCCGAGGAATTATCGCGGGGCTATCTCGGCGTCGGTTCGCTCGGGACCCGCGCCGAGATCGCCGCCGAACTGATCCGCTGCAACGGTACCGAGCGACAAAAGGCGCAATGGCTGCCGGCAATCGCGGCGGGGACGGTGTTGCCGACCGCGGTCTTCACCGAACCCGGCGCCGGCTCCGATCTCGCCGCCGTCGCCACCCGCGCGGTGCGCGACGGCGAGGTCTACCGCATCTACGGCGCCAAAACCTGGATCACGCACGGCGCGCGCTCGGACCTGATGACCCTGCTGGCGCGCACCGGCCGGCCCGAGCAAGGGTATCGCGGGTTGAGCATGTTCCTGGCGCCAAAACCGCGCGGCACCGATGCCGATCCGTTCCCGGCCGCGGGTATCAGCGGCAGCGACATCGCGGTGCTTGGTTACCGCGGCATGAAGGAATACGAAATCGCCTTCGACGGCTTTGCGGTGCCGGCCGACGGGCTGCTCGGCGGGGTTGAAGGGGAAGGGTTCAAGCAGCTGATGGCGACCTTTGAGAGCGCGCGCATCCAGACCGCGGCGCGCGCCGTTGGGGTTGCTCAGAACGCGCTCGAGCTGGGCCTCGCCTATGCGCGCGAGCGCCGCCAGTTTGGCAAGCCGCTGATCGCTTTTCCGCGCGTCGCGGGCAAGCTTGCGCTGATGGCGGCCGAAACGACGATCGCGCGGCAGCTCACCTATTTCGCAGCGCAGGAAAAGGATAGCGGAAGGCGCTGCGACATCGTCGCCGGCATGGCCAAATTGCTGGCGGCGCGCGTTGCCTGGGCCAATGCCGACAACGCTCTGCAGATCCACGGCGGCAACGGTTACGCGCTCGAATACCCGGTCAGCCGGGTGCTGTGCGACGCGCGGATTTTGAACATCTTCGAGGGCGCCGCCGAGATCCAGGCCGAGATCATTGCCCGCGGCCTGCTGTCCGGGCGCAACTGAGCGGGGCGCCGAAAATACGACTGGACCGCCAGGTGCGCGGTGATCAATTTTCGTCGTTGAGCAAGCCGCGCGACGGCCGATTGCCGGACCGCTCCGGCAGCGACGACAAAGGGTGAGGCCCGAGCAATGATCATCGATTGCCATGGTCATTACACCACCGCGCCGCGCCAGCATGAGGGTTGGCGCAGCCAGCAAATCGAGGCGCACAATGCCGGCCGGGCAGCACCGCCGCGACCGGCGATCAGCGATGACGAAATCCGCCAGTCGATCGAGGACGGTCAGCTTAAATTGCAGCGCGAGCGCGGCACCGATTTGACGATCTTCTCGCCGCGCGCCGCCGGAATGGGCCACCATCTCGGCGACGCGGCAACCAGCGAAGCCTGGGCGCGGGCCTGTAACGAACTGATCCACCGCGTGTGCCGGCTGTTTCCGCGGAATTTTGTCGGGGTCGCGATGTTGCCGCAAAGCCCGGGCGTGCCGCCGACGAACTGCCTGGCGGAAATCGACCGCTGCGTCAGGGAATACGGATTTGTCGGCATCAATCTCAACCCCGACCCGTCCGGCGGGCACTGGCAGGACCCGCCGCTATCCGACCGTTATTGGTATCCGGTCTATGAGAAAATGGTCGAATACGATATTCCGGCGATGATTCATGTCAGCATGGCTTGTAATCCCGCCTATCATACGACCGGCTCGCACTATTTGAATGGCGACACCGTCGGGTTCAACCAGCTGATGACGTCCTCGGTGTTCAAGGACTTTCCGACCATCAAATTCATTATTCCACATGGCGGCGGCGCGGTGCCCTATCACTGGGGCCGTTACCGCGGGCTTGCCCAGGACGCCCGGCTGGGACGGCTCGCCGATTTGATGCTGAACAACGTCTTCTTTGATACCTGCGTCTATCATTTGCCCGGTCAGGAATTGCTGGCCAAGGTGATCCCCGCCGACAACATCCTGTTCGCCTCGGAAATGATCGGTGCGGTGCGCGGCGTCGACCCCGAGACCGGCCACCATTACGACGACACCAAGCGCTATATCGACCAATTGCCGCTGTCGGCGGCGGACAAGGCGAAAATATTCGAAGGCAACGCGCGCCGCGTCTATGGCCGTCTTTCGGCGGTGATTGCGCGGCAATCGGCAAGCGCCGTTTGAACCGGCCGGCAGCATCGCTTTGTATGCCTTCGTCGTCGCGGCGATGACCGGCGCGGGTGGTGACGCCTGGCGATGACGGCCCTCTCGCGCGATTTCCGAGCCTAAAGCGAGGGTCGCCGGGTCAGCGAATAATCGTCCACACACCGAGGGCGGCGAACACAATCGCGGCGGTGATGCGGATCGCCCTTACCGGCAGCTTGTCGGCCATCCGGTTCCCGATCAGCACCACCGGGATATTCGCCAGCATCATGCCCAGCACGGTGCCGAGCACGACCGAGAAGAACCGTTCGAAGCGGGCGGCGAGCGCGATCGTCGCAATCTGGGTTTTGTCGCCGATCTCGGCAATGAAGAACGCGATTACGGTCGCGGCAAACGCGCCCGCGCGGCTGGGGGTGTTGAGGCCGCCCTCATACTTATCCGGGAACAACGCCCAGATCGCGACGCTGAGAAACGACGCGCCGAGAAGCCATCTTATCCATGATCCGACCAGCGCCTGGCCGATCATCGTGCCGGCGAAACCGGCGGCGGCATGGTTGGCAAGGGTGGCGAACAGGATGCCCAAAATGATCGGCATCGGGCGTGCAAAACGGGCGGCGAGGATCAAAGAAAGGATCTGCGTCTTGTCGCCGATTTCGGCGAGGCCAACCACCAACAGTGAAACAAGAAAGGGATCCACGGCTACCTCGGGGGATCGGGCGGCGCGTGCTTTGGCATGGCCCCCCGCCCGATCCGGCGCCGGGACCAGTGCCAAAGGTCTCGCCAAATCCCCTCGGACCGTCCGCGCCACGGCCCGGTGGGGCCGAGTGTGTTGACGCGAACCCCGCGCGCAGCGGGCGGCTACTCCCCGATGGAGGGGGAATTTATGGGCGGCAGCGATCGCAAAAGCAAGATCATGCGGCGAGCGCTCGACACCACTCTTGCCGGTCGGGCGGGTTGGGTCCGCGGCATGCGGAGCGACGCGCGCGCCGGGGATAACGGGATGCGCGGGATAGAGGGTGATGCGCGACAATTACGCGGCCCAATTACCCTTTGCCGGCTGTTGTTGCCCGACGCTCGCGCCGGCCAATGGCCGATCGACCGACCGCAACCCGATAGGGTCGCCTGCATCGGGATCTGAAGACGGCGGGCCGCGCAGAGGATCATGGCCGGGTCAAGCCCGGCCATGATCACCCTCATTGACCCAGAGTTGAGCGCAGATGCGTCCTAGCGCACTTCTTCTTCTTCTTTCACCGGCACGAGATCATAGCGCTGCATCGCAAAGCTGATCGCCTCATTCCACCCGCGGCTGCGGATGTCGATCTGGACCTCGTCCGGCCCGAGATATTTCAGATTGTCGGCATCGCCCATCTGCGCGGTGCGTTCGCCCCGGTAGCCTTCCGGGAACGGCACCGGCTTGAAACCATCGGCCTCGAGCTCGCCTGCGGTCTGCCGCTCGTCATCGACGTAGAAGCCGATATGGTGGATGCCGCGGATGTCCGAGGTTTGGCCGGGGCCGAGCTTGGGCGCGCCGGGCTCGCCGTATTTGAGGATCGCGAAATAGATGTAGCCGTCGCTGAGCCACACGCCCTTTTCACCGGTGTCGCCGGGCCGGCGGTAAAGTTCGGTCAGGCCGAAGTGCTTTTTGTAGAATTCTGCGGTCTTCGCGGGATCATCGGTTACGAGCGCGATGTGCCGGATGCGTGCCATCAGCCTTCTCCCTCGGTTGCTGCGCTGGTCAGGGCGCAGATGTCGCTGTTTAGGCTTTCGCTGGCGCCAGCGTCAAGCCGACCCCGGCCTGCGCAGCGGCGAGCGGCCGGCGAGCAGTTGATCGACCATCGCCGGGGCGGCACCGAGATAATTGGCCGGATCGGTCAGCGCCCGCAATTTGTCCGTGCCGAGCGGGCCAACAATCGCGGGATTTTCGATCAGCACGTCAAACAGCGGACGGTCGCCGGCGATTGCCGTCTGACAGGCGTCGTAGACCAGGTCATGCGCCTCGTTGCGGCCGATGTGCGGCGCCAGCCCCATCATCACCGCCTCGGCGACGATCAGACCGTGGGTGAGCCCGAGGTTCTTCGCCATCCGCGCCGGATCGACGATCAGCCCGCCTAACATAAACCTCGACTGGTGCAAGATTCCGGCGGCGTAACCGAATGCCTCGGGCACCGCCACCCATTCGACATGCCAGGGACCGGTCGCCCGCTCGAAATCGGTGATCATCGCATCGAGAACGAGCCCGGCTTGCTGGCGCAGGATTTTGGCGGCGGCGAGGATCATCTCGCACGAGATCGGGTTGCGCTTTTGCGGCATCGTCGAGCTCGACCCGCGGCCGGCGACAAACGGTTCGGCCGCCTCGCCGAATTCGGTCGCCGACATCAGCATCACATCATAGGCAATCTTGCCGAGGCTGCCGGCGAGCAGCGCCAGGGCCTGTACGGTCTCGGCAATGCTGTCGCGGGCGACATGCCAGGTGATGGCCGGATCGCCGAGATCGAGTTCGCGCGCCAGTTCGGTGCGGCTGGCGATGACCTCGGCGCCTGGCCCGAGCGAGGCGAGGGTGCCGGCCGCGCCGCCGAATTGCACGACGAGCACGCGCGGGCGCAATTGCCGCAACCGCTCCGCGTGACGGTCGAGCGCCGACAACCAGACCGCCGCCTTGTAGCCGAAGGTGATCGGCAGCGCGTGCTGCAAATGGGTGCGCCCGGCCATCGGCGTGTCGCGGTGGCGGCGGGCGAGATCGGCAAGATGGCCGCGCACCGCGGTCAGATCGGCCTCGAGCAAGGCCAGCCCGGCGCGCATCTGCAAGACCGCGGCGGTGTCCATGATGTCCTGGGTTGTCGCCCCCCAGTGCAGATAGCGCCCACCCTCGCCGGCCCGTTCGGCAAGCTGGCGGACGAGCGGCAGAACCGGATAGCCGACGGTTTCGGTTTCGCGCTTGAGACGCTCGAGGTCGAGGCTCTCGGGATGGTTGATGACCGCCGTCGCCGCCTCGGAAATGGCCGCCGCGGCCGCGTCCGGGATCATGCCGAGCCGCGCCTGGGCGCGAGCGAGCGCCGCTTCGACTTCGGTCATCCGCGCCAGCAAGCCGCGATCGCCGAATACTGCCCGCATTGCGGCGGTGCCGAACATGTCCGCGAAAATCGCCGAGTCGAGGATGCCGATTGCCATCGGGGACCACTATCTGCCGGGGTGATCTGGGAAACGCGCCACTCGGTCGCGCCGCCGCGCGCCGCTCACCCGGCCGGCCGGCGGCCTTGGCCGGCAAAGCCGACCCAGCGCCCGGCGGCCAGCCTTTCGAGCGCCGGAAAGCGGGCCTTGTACGCCATTTTCGGGCTTTCGGCGATCCAATAGCCGAGATAGACATAGGGCTTGCCGCGCTGGCGGCAGTCGTCGACGAGCCACAGAATGTTCCAGCTGCCGAGGCTGCGCCTGCGCTCGGCCGGATCGAAAAAGCTGTAAACCGCAGAGATGCCGTCATCGAGGCGGTCGATCAACAGCACCGCGGCCAGATCGCCGGCAGGTGTGCGAAACTCGGCGAGGCTGGTGCGGATCGGCGACTCCTCGATCATGGCGCGGTAATCGCGGAAGCTCATCGTCGCCATTTCGCTGTCGGCGTGGCGGGCGTGCTGATAGACCCAGAACAGCCGAAACTGATCGAGCGTCGCGCGCGGCGGGACCAGCGCAACGGTCAGGTCGCGATTGGCATTGCGGATCCGGCGCGTCCAGCTGGTGTCCCGGAATTCCGCGACCGCAATCCGCACCGGGACGCAGGCGGCACAATCGCGGCAGGCCGGCCGATAGGCGAAATGATGACTGCGGCGAAACCCGGCCCGGGACAGGCTGTCGTACAATTCGGGCGCATCCGCGCCTTCGAGTTCGACGATCAGCTTGCGTTCGAAGCGGCCCACGATATAGGGGCACGCAACCGGCCGGGTGAGGCCGACCGGCAGCGCCGGCGCAACCGGCAGCGCGGCCTTTTCGCGGCTGGTGCGCGCGCGCGGCTTCCGCTCGCCTGACGCCTGATTGCCGCGGTCGGCCGGGCCGCAATCCATATCTTTGTGTTCCCTTCGCCGGCTGTGCGCCGGAATTATGGACGAGAGCGCGGCGCGGGCGGAAGCCCCAACACGCGAGCCGCGCTCAATTCGGCCCGGCGGTCCAGCGCAAGCCGGTCAGGATGTTGTTGTCGAATGTGCACTCGAGGGCCAGGTGATGAGCGACCGCGGCGCCGGGCGGGAGATTGGTGCGCTCTCCTGCGACATGCGCGACGATCCGCGTCAGGCTCGTGGCCGCGGCTTGGCGCTGCTTGATGTCGATATCGGCCCCCGGATAGGCCAAGCGCATCAGTTGCGCGCAGCGGTCGGCCATGCCGCCCGCTGGGACGAGGTGACAGCCGGCAAGCGCGAGTTGCAGCGATCCGGCGGCTATGGCGCGCCACGCTCGGCAAAAGCGGAACATGCCGCCATATACTCGCCTCCGCTGTTCAAGTTCAAACCTGTCCGGAGGTTGGACCGTGCATGCGCAATTGCTGACCGAAATTAAGCGGCCGCTCGTCACCGCCGAGATCGCGCCGCCGCGACCCGGACCGCACCAATTGTTGCTGGCGGTCAAGGCGTGCGGCGTCTGTCGAACCGATCTGCACGTCGCCGATGGCGAATTGCCCGATCCGAAATTGCCGCTCGTCTTGGGCCACGAGATTGTCGGTACGGTGGTCGAAAGAGGCGAGGGGGCCGAGCGCTTTTCGCTCGGCGACCGGGTCGGCGTCCCGTGGCTCGGATGGAGCTGCGGCGAGTGTCGCTATTGCCGCAATGGCCGCGAAAATTTGTGCGACCGGGCGCGCTTCACCGGCTACCAGCTCGATGGCGGCTATGCCGAATTGGCGGTTGCCGATCAGCGCTATTGCTTTGCGATCGACCCGCGCTATGGCGATGTCGAGGCCGCTCCATTGCTGTGCGCCGGGCTGATCGGCTACCGCACCTTGCGCCTTGCCGGCGACGCACCGCTGATCGGCATCTACGGGTTTGGCGCCGCCGCCCATATCATCGCCCAGCTGATCCGCCACCAGGGGCGCCGCTTTTTCGCCTTCACCCGTCCGGGCGATGACGCGGCTCAGGCCTTTGCCCGCCGTCTCGGCGCCGAGTGGGCGGGCGATTCGACCGCCTCCCCGCCCGAGCCGCTCGATGCGGCGCTGATCTTTGCGCCGGTCGGGGCGCTTGTTCCGGCTGCGCTGGCGGCGACCCGAAAGGGCGGGGTGGTGGTCAGCGGCGGCATCCATATGAGCGATATTCCGGCCTTTCCCTACCGGTTGTTGTGGGAAGAGCGCACGCTGCGCTCGGTCGCCAATCTGACGCGGCGCGACGCCGAGGAGTTTCTCGCTTTGGCGCCGCAGGCCGCAATTCACACCGACACGATCGCCTATCCGCTGGCGCGCGCCAATGCGGCGCTCGACGATCTGCGGCATGGCCGGTTGCAAGGAGCGGCGGTGCTGGTGCCGTGATCGCGGCGGCGGACCGGCCCGGTTCGGCCGTCCCGGCGCGGCCCACCCGCGCCGAAATGCGGATGGCGGCCGCATCGCTTGGGGTGCGAGCCATCCTTTTTCCCAATTTTTACACATCTCGCGCCGTCCAGGACGAACAGTGGACGAATCCCGGACGTTGCGTTGCCCCTCCGTCGCCTAGCGTTGCGCCGATTTTGCAACCGACAAACCGCCGCAAGCCGACGCTCTGCTTGGGATCGGAAATCATGTTACGCCAACCGGCAAACAGCGAGCGTGCAGTCGAATGCCGCCAACACGCCACGGCCAACCCGGAAATCATGTCCCGCCAACCGGCAAACGGCGAACGCAGCGTGGTCGCATGGGGGGCGTCGGGGATCGTCTTTGACGAATGCGGCGAGGTGTGGTCGGCGCGCTCGGGGCCGGCGCGGCAGATGGACGAACAGAGCGATGACTGCGTCGATCGGGTCGCCAATGCGGTCAGCAGCCTTGGCTGCGTCCATGTCGTCTCGCTGCCCGATGCGGTGGCGGTGACGTTCGAGCCGGGCGCCGTCAGCCCGCTCGCCGCGGCAGCGGCCTTTTACGAGATTGCCGAGCGCCGGCCGCGATGCCTGATCCTCAGATGCCCGGGCGTGGCCGGACATGGCGACCGTTGCGAGATTTTCGACAATGTCGCAGACGGGCTGAAGCGCCTTGAGGACGCCGCGCGGCGCGGCCGCAACGCCATACGCCCGGCCTGGTTGCGCGCGCCGATCGAGGGGTATCGGCGGGCGGCGGGCGCGGCGAAGAGCAAGCCCGCCTTTCGTCAAAAACACGCGCGTGCGGCCGGAGCGGCGCAAAACGGCGGCGGCCGCGGCCGCGAAGCGAATGGCCAGAGCAAGGCGTTGCATGTCGCGCGGCCATTGACCGCCCTGACCAGCGATGACGCATGGTTTGGCCGTCTCCTGTTGCTATGGGGTGACGCCCGGCGCGGTCGAAGATTGCCCTCGAACGGCTCGCTTGATGCGCTGGAATTGGTCAACATCGCCTGCGGCCGCGCGCATATCGTCGATACCCGGAGTTCGAACCCGTTGGGTTATCGCTTCCGATTGTGGGGGGCGGTCAATTCCTATGGCGGCGGCTACGCCAACCGCGCGCTGGGCGAGATGCCGCCGGGCGCGATGCGCGAGGAAGCGGTCTATGACTATCGGCGGGTTGTGTCCTCGGGCGCCCCCGATTACCACCTGATCAGGGTCGTCGAAAACGATATTGCCTATTCATATGCGCGCCTGATCTTGCCAATCTCCGAGGACGGCCGGCGCGTAGACCGGCTGATCGTGCTGATCAACGAACGGCCGCTGACCGAGCTGGCCGGAGGCGCCGCGATCGGCGCGGGCCGCGACCACCCGGGCCAGTGAGGCCACCGCCTCGGCCCGGGTCGAATGGCATAAATGCATCAGCGCGTTGCGCTTTTCCGGCGGGAACCAGCCCTCGACAAAGCGCTCGACACGGGCGTAGCCGTAGACGATCCGGCCCATAAATTTCGCGCGGCGCTCATTCGCATTCGCCGGTTGCCCCGGGACATCGCGGATCATCGCACTGTCATGGTCGAAGCCGTGTCGGGCGAGCGCCATCGCGCGCGCCAGATGGGGCAGGATCAGTGCCAGTCGCGACACGCCGCGGTAATCCTCGCGAACCCATAGCCCGCCGCCATGGATGATGGCGCCGCCAAAGGGTGCGATTGCGCAATCGACAACATAACGCCGGTCGCCGGCGGGGGGCTTTTTTGCAAACCACAGCCTTTGCGAGCGCACCAGATCGAAAAAATCGGGCACCTCAAACCGGCGGAGACAATAGGTGGCGATCGCTTCCCGCCGTCGGTTCTCAGCCAGCAACCAAAAATCATTGGCGCCCAGAACCGCGTGTCGCGGATCGAAAGCCTGGTTTAAATGCGACTCGCCATGTCGTTTGCGAATTTGCCTATAATGGCTGAAGTCGGCTGAGCAGCTAATACGAATATCGGCAATTTCCAACAGGCGGGCGAGCAGGTTCAGGCTTTGCGGGACGACAATATCCTCAACCGGCAGGAAAGCGGGCACGGCTTTCTCCTTTACGTCAACAAAGATTTTGACGCAGGTGCGAGCGGACCGGAGTGTTTTGAGATTAATTAGCGGCGATTAAAACTCGGTTAACCGGACATTCCCGTCGGGTCCGTTGCCCTGGGAGACAATCGATCCGGGCAAAGTTCGGGTGACACGCGAAACTGGGATTGCGCGGTTATTAAAAAGATATTGTCAGGTTAGCTTTTTGGCGGTTCGATCTCGCATCGCCAGCGCCTTGCGATCCCGTAATTGCGAAATTGGCGAGATAATAGTGGCGCAGGTAGCAATTGTCAATCGCAATATTATGTAATTCGCAAAAGCAACTCGGCGCTGACCGGGCGAGCGCCGCGATCGCGACCGAGTGACCCCGCGCCGCCTAGATTCTGGGCCTGCCCGCGGCTATCGTCGCGCGATGAAATTCGCCGTGCTGCAGTTCTTCAGTTGGCCGGAACGTCGCGTCGATCTGGCCGCGGTCTATGCTCGCGCCCTCGCGCGCATCGGGATCATGGACGGCGCCGGCTATGACGCGGTGTGGCTCGCCGAACATCATTTCTCGAGCTTCAGCGTCTGTCCGTCGGTGCATATGGTCGCCACATTGGCCGCGGCGCACACCCGCCGGCTGCGCATCGGCACCGCCGTGTCGCTGGCGCCGTTTTATCATCCACTGCGGCTCGCCGAGGAGGTGGCGCTGCTCGACATTCTGTCCGGCGGCCGGGTCAATTGGGGGGCCGGCCGCGGTTTTGCCCGGGTCGAATTCGAAGCTTTCGGCATCCCGCCGCAAGAGAGCGCATCGCGCTTTCGCGAGACGGTCGAGATCGTATTGCAGGCCTGGACACACGAAAAGTTGCATTTTGCCGGCCAGAATTTTGCGTTTGACGGGGTCGAAGTGCTACCCAAGCCATTGCAGAAGCCGCATCCGCCGGTATGGATGGCGGCAAGTTCGGACGAGGCGATCGACTGGGCGGCCGGCCGCGGCTTTGCCATCCTGATGGACCCGCATTCGACCGCCGCCGAAATCGGCCGCAAGCGCCGCCGCTATCGCGACAAACTCGCTGCGGCCGGATTTTCCGAAGCCGGCCGCGACATCCCGGTGGCGCGATTGGTGGCCCTTGCCGACAGCGCGGGAAAGGCCGCGGCGGTCGCGCGCGCCGGCGCCGAATGGATACTCAATTCCTATCTCGGCGCGCAGCATCGTCCGGTGATGCAAACCAATTTTACGCCGGCCGGGGTTGATCCGGTGCGCCGCTATGTCGACGAGGTCGTGCTGCACGGCACCCCCGACGCCGTCGCCGACCAGATCGCAGCACTGCGCGATGAGATCGCGCTCGATTACCTGTTATGCGCGCCGCTCAGCCACGAAAGCTTTCTGCTGTTGACCGACAAGGTGTTGCCGCGACTGGCCTAGCGCTGGGCCCGATCGGCGGGCGATCGCAGACGCAATCGGTGCGGTCGCTTTCGACCGCGGGATCGCGGCGAAGGGGTGAGGACGTTTCTGCCTGTGGGCCGCGAGCAGGTGCGGTTCAAGCCGGCAGTTCGCCGGCATAGGCGCGCAGCAGCCGCCACCCGTCCGCTCCGGCCTTATCCCGCCACCGCGCATAGAACGGGCCAAGGGCATTGCGAAAGCTGTCGCAGTCAGCAGTGACAACGCGCATGCCGAGGCGGGCGAGTTCCTCCGCCCCGGCGGCGTTGATCTGTTCGGTGTCCTGGCGCTGCAACAGCGCCGCCCGTTCGAGATGGCCCTCGACAATCGTCCGCATGTCGGCGGGCAGCGCCCGCCAGGCTGCGCCATTGGCCAGAACCGTAAACCCCGACCACCAATGGCCGGTAAGCGAGAGGCAGCCCTGCACCTCGTAGAGCCGCAACGCCAAGACCACCCCGAGCGGGTCGCTCTGGCCGTCGAATCGGCCCTGTTGCAATGCTGCGTACATCTCGCTGAACGGCACATAGCCGGCTTCGGCGCCGAATTCGGCAAAGAATTCGCGCGCGATCGCACCACCGGGGCTGCGGATCTTGACGCCTTTGAGATCGGCGGCGGTGGCGATCGGGCGATTAGCGGTTGTCAGATGGTGAAAGCCGTTTTGCAGGCAATGGCGAAAGGCATGGATCCCGTGCCCGGCAAGCTCGCTGCGGATGCGCTCGCCAAGCGCGCCGTCGAGCGCGGCAAAAACCGCCGCCGAGTGCGCAAACGCAAAGGGCAGCAACGGCAGGGCACTGGTCGGCGCAAGGTCGCCAAGGGTGGCGCCGGCGACAAAATATTCGAGCTGGCCGGCCCGCATATCGGCCAGCATTTGCGGGTCGGGCCCGAGGCGGCTCTCCGGAAAGACCTCGATCCGCAGCGCTCCGGCGGTGTCGCGGCCGACCATGTCGGCCATTTCCGTCAACCGGCGGACGGTTGGGCTCGAACGCGGCTGGTTCAATCCCAGCCGATAGGAAAACGCGGGCGTGCGATTGGCGGTCATGGAGCGACGATAATCGCCCCGGCGCCCGGCGCCAAGCTGCTGCCAGCTTCGGGCGCGCCCGGTTGGCGATGGCGTCGCGGGGGTGGACGTCGCCACCGGGCGCGGGTAGCGTCGCGCCGCTCAGTCCGGCGGAGGCGAAAATGCGAGCTTCGGGACGCGCTCCCGACATGATGCGCCCGGTCAGTCTCGAACCGGGTGTGGCCAAATACGCCGAGGGCTCGTGCCTGGCAAAATTCGGCGACACCCATGTGCTGTGCACCGTTACCGTTGAGGACAGGGTGCCGCCGTTTCTGCGCAACACCGGCAAGGGCTGGATCACCGCCGAATATGGCATGCTGCCGCGCTCGACCCAGACCCGCACCGAGCGCGAGGCGGCGCGCGGGCGGCAGAGCGGACGCACCCAGGAAATTCAGCGGCTGATCGGCCGCAGTCTGCGGGCGGTGACCGATCTGGTTGCTTTGGGGGAGCGCCAGCTGCGCATCGATTGCGATGTGCTCCAGGCCGATGGCGGGACCCGAACCGCGGCTGTCACGGGCAGCTATGTGGCACTGCACAAGGCGTTGAGCACACTTGTCGCCGCCGGCCAGGTCGCGGCGTTGCCGCTTAAAGACAGCGTCGCCGCCGTGTCGTGCGGTATTATCGCCGGTGGGGCGGTGCTCGATCTCGATTATAGCGAGGATTCGCAAGCCCTGACGGACGCCAATTTTGTGCTGACCGGTCGTGGCGCCATTGTCGAGATCCAGGCCACCGCCGAAGGTGCACCATTTGACGAGGCGATGTTCGCCGAGATGCTGCGGCTGGCGCGGTTGGGCATACGCGATCTGACCCGCCGCCAATGGCAGGCGCTCGGTCTGGGAAACAGCTGATGGCGCGGAAGCTCGACGAGCGGCGGATCGTCATTGCCAGTCACAACTCCGGCAAGGTTGTGGAAATCGGCGCCCTGCTGCGGCCTTACCGCGTCGAGGCGATCGCCGCCCAGGCGCTGGGCCTGCCCGAGCCGGAGGAAACCGGCGACAGTTTTGAGGCCAATGCCGCATTAAAGGCTCATGCCGCGGCGCAGGCGGCCCGGCTGCCGGCGCTGGCCGATGATTCGGGGCTGGTCGTGCCGGCGCTCGGTGGCGCTCCCGGGATCTATTCGGCGCGCTGGGCCGGTCCGGCGAAGGATTTCGCCCAGGCGATGGCGCGGGTCGAGCGTGAGCTCGGCGGCCGCGATCGCGCCGCGGTGTTTGTTGCGGTGTTGGCGCTCGCTTGGCCCGACAGCCACCTCGAGAGCTTTCGCGGCGAGGTCGCCGGCCGCCTGGTATGGCCGCCGCGCGGCAATCGCGGTTTCGGCTATGACCCGATGTTTGTTCCGCAGGGTGGCAGCCTGACTTTCGGCGAGCTCGATCCCGCGGAAAAGCATCGTATCAGCCACCGCGCCCGCGCCTTTGCCAAACTGGTCGAGGCCTGTCTGAGTTGAACACGACCGAAATTCCGGAGCGCCGTCGGATGCCCGGCGAGCCGATCCTCGCGCCCGGTTTGCCGCCGCGGGAAGACCGGTCGCTGCCCGAGCCGCGGCCGCTGGCCATCTATGTGCATTGGCCCTTCTGCCGCTCTAAATGCCCCTATTGCGATTTCAACAGCCATGTCCGCGAGCGCATCGATCCCGCGCGCTGGACAAGGGCGCTGCTCGCCGACCTTGATCATCAGGCGGCGCTGACCTCGGACCACATCGTCGGATCGGTGTTCTTCGGCGGCGGCACGCCGTCACTGATGCCGGCCGAAACCGTGGCGGCGCTCATCGAGCGGGTCAAAGCCCGTTGGCCGACCGCGGCAGATGTCGAGATCACGCTCGAAGCCAATCCCAACTCGGCCGAAGCCGGCCGCTTTCGCGCCTATGCCGAGGCCGGGGTCAACCGCTTGTCGCTCGGGGTCCAGTCTCTCGATCCGGCCGCGCTTAAATTTCTCGGCCGCGCTCACGACCGCGCCGAGGCGGTTGCCGCCATCGAAACCGCGGGCAAGATCTTCCCGCGGTTTTCGTTTGACCTGATCTACGCACGGCCTGACCAGACGCCGGCGGCGTGGCGCCGTGAGCTCGACGAGGCATTGGCGCTGGCCGGCGACCACCTGTCGCTCTACCAGCTGACGATCGAGCCGGCGACCGTCTTTGCGGTCATGGCGGGGCGCGGCAGGCTGGTGCCGCTCGGTGACGAGGCCGCCGCCGAACTCTATGAGATGACGCAGGCGCGACTGGCCGCAGCCGGCCTGCCGGCCTATGAAATTTCAAACCATGCCCGGCCGGGGCATGAATGCCGGCACAACCTCGCTTACTGGCGCTACGAGGACTATGTCGGGATCGGGCCGGGGGCCCACGGACGCTTGAGCCAAGGCAAGGTCAAATACGCCACCCGCCAGCGGCGGGTCCCCGAGGCCTGGCTGGCCGCGGTCGAAGCGGGTGGCCACGGTTTCGAAGAGTTCGGCGCGATCGACCGCGACGCCCAGATCGTCGAATTGGTGATGATGGGCTTGCGGCTGAGCGAGGGGATCGCCCGCGCTCGCCTCGAGGCGCTGGCCGGAATCCCGATCGAGGCCTTGTTTGCGCGCTCGCTGCCGGCTCTGGTGGAGGGCGGATTTGTGCGCATCAGCGAGACCCACATCGCGGCCACCGCGGCCGGTCGCCAGCGGCTCGATGCGGTACTCGCGGAACTGCTGACCTAACGGCCGCCACAAATGCGCCGGGGCGGCGCGCGGCGGCCGGCTGAGACCCACGCTGTGGCCGCCGCGGATGGTGGTCAGCTGGCTTTGCCTGCGGTCGGCGGTTTCGCGCCCTCGCTCGAGAGCTGGTGATAGACAAGCTCGGCGATCTTGAGCAGCTGTTCGCGGCCGAGTTTGCCCGCCAGCGCATAGCCGAAGTCCTGATCTGACCAATAAAACAGCCCGATGCCGTTTTGCTCCGTGTAGCGGAAGGCGGTTTCGCCGGCGCTATCGGCGCGTTCGTACAAGGTCAGCCGGGTGTTGCCGTTCTGGTACATGAATTGCGCCGCCGGACCGTCTTCCGAGGGCAGCAGGCGACCACCCATCAGTTGAAACCCGGCCGCGTTGAGATCGGGCACCCGCAGCGGGTGGCCAAGCCGTCGCGACAGCCATTGGACGAGATGGGCTTGCTGGGCGGCGTCGACTTCGACCGGGTGGCGCACCTCGACCGAGAAGACGCGGTGCGCGGCCAGGGCATCGGCGGTGATTTCGCGCTCGGTCGCCGCCCGGGCGCTTCGCGTCGACGACATCAGCCCGAGCCCGGCGTTGCGCGCGGTCCAGCCGCCGATCCCGCCGAGCACGAACAGCACGAGCGCCGCGGCGATGGCCCCGACCTGCCAATATTGCCGCCGCCGCCGCTCGGCCGACAGCCGCGCCACCCGCAACCCGCTCGGAACCGGCTCATCGAGCTCGGCCGCCCAAGCGGCGCGCAGTGCGCGGCGCAATTCGGCATCGCGCTCGTAGCGCGCTTTCTCGTCGGGATGCGCGGCGAGATAGGCTTCGACCGCCGCGGCGCGCTCCGGCGACAAGCGGCCGTCGAGACTGGCCTGAAAGTCGCGCTCGTCGAGGTCGGCCCGTTCCGAGCTCATTTCGCTCTCCGCGGCGCGGGCTCGGGCTCGTCGATGTCGCGGTTCATGAAATGCCGTAGGCGCTCGCGTCCGCGCGACAGGCGCGACATGACGGTGCCGATCGGCACCCCCAGCACGCGCGCGGCCTCTTCGTAGGAAAGATCTTCGACACCCACGAGGAACAGCACCGAGCGTTGTTCGGCGGACAGGGCGGCGAAGGCACGCAGCAGGTCACGATGTTCGAGCGCCTGATCCTGCCCGCCCCGGACCTGCGGCAATTCGGATTCAGCCGCTTCATTCAATGAGTTGTGCACCCCGCGTCGCCTTTGCCGGTGCTGCTCGCTGAGAAAGCGATTGTAGAGGATCGTGTAGAGCCAGCCGCGCAAATCACCCTCGGGGCGACGCAAATGCCAGCGCGACAGCGCGCGCTCGAGGCTGTCTTGGACGAGATCATCGGCACGTTCACGGTCGCCGCGCACCAGCGCACGAGCAAAACGTCGCAATCCCGGTATATGCGCTTCGATCGAGGCCGCCTCTATTGCCATTGCGTGCCGTCAAGACGAAGAACTGACAATACTGCGCGGCGTCAACCGCCCGCATCGCACCCGTCTGTCGCCGAAGGCCGCAAGCGGGGCGGTTAACCACGCCATCATCAAAGAGTTCGGCCGATTTTACCATCATATTCTCGCTAATCCGTGACCTCGGCACAGCGCGCTTGCCAGGCGACCGGGCTGGCGGCAGTGCCCGGGTCTCGCCGTTCGCAATCTACGACTTTGCACCGCCTCGGTTATTCCCGCACAAGCGCGGGGCCGGCTGATTTTCCGCGCCGCCGGGTATGATGGGCGCCGGATGGCATGCTGCTCTGACCCCGCCGCCTTGCCCGACGGCGCAATTGGCGCTAAGAGCAGGCCCCGGGGTCGGCTGCGCTCGGCGCGGCGAGCATGAGGCACAGCAATGGCACGCAACAAAATCGCGCTGGTCGGCGCCGGGCAAGTCGGCGGAACCATCGCCCACCTCGCCGGGCTCAAGGAACTGGGCGATATCGTCCTCCTCGACATCGTCGAAGGGGTACCGCAGGGCAAGGCGCTCGACATCGCCGAGGGCGCGCCGATCGAGGGCTATGACGCCGTTATTCGCGGCTCGAATGATTACGCCGCGATGGCCGGGGCGGATGTCGTCGTGGTCACCGCCGGAATCGCGCGCCGGCCGGGGATGAGCCGCGACGACCTGATCGGCACCAACGCCAAAATCGTCTCGACCGTCGGCCAGGCGATCAAGACGCATTGTCCGCAGGCCTTTGTCATCACGATCACCAACCCGCTCGACGTGATGGTCTGGGTCATGCGCGAAGCGTGCGGGCTGCCGCCCAACCGGGTCGTCGGGATGGCCGGCGTGCTCGACAGCGCGCGGTTTCGCTACTTCCTCGCCGAGGAGCTGGGCGTCTCGGTCGAAGACGTAAGCGCGTTTGTTCTCGGCGGTCATGGCGACATGATGGTGCCGCTGGTGCGCTATTCGACGGTCGCCGGTATCCCTCTGCCCGATCTGGTGCGCATGGGATGGACGACGCAGGAGCGGCTCGACAAGATCGTGCAGCGCACCCGCGACGGCGGCGCCGAAATCGTCGGGCTGTTGAAGACGGGCTCGGCCTTTTATGCCCCGGCCAGTTCGGCGATCGCGATGGTCGAGGCGTATTTGCGCGACAAAAAGCGGGTTTTGCCGTGCGCGGCGTGGCTGACCGGCCAGTATGGGGTGCGCGACCTCTATGTCGGGGTGCCGGTGGTGATCGGCGCCGGCGGGGTCGAGCGCATCGTCGAAATCGACCTCAACCAGGCCGAGAGAGCCGAATTCGACAAATCTGTCGGTGCAGTGCGCGATCTCGTCGAGGTCGTCAAAAAGATGCCGCTGGCGGGGTGAGCGATGAACATCCATGAATACCAGGCCAAGGAGCTGTTCTCGCGATTCGGGGTCGCGGTGCCGAAAGGCGGCGTCGCCTACACCCCGGCCGAGGCGGCGGCGGTCGCCGACCGGCTGGGCGGCGGGGTGTGGGTGGTCAAGGCCCAGATCCATGCCGGCGGTCGCGGCAAAGCCGGCGGTGTCAAAGTCGTGCGCAGCCGCGCGGAGGTCGAGGCCGCCGCGCGCGCGCTGCTCGGGCATACCCTTGTCACCCATCAGACCGGACCGGCGGGTCGCGAGGTCAAGCGCGTCTATGTCGAGGAAGGTTGCGACATCGCGCGCGAGCTCTATCTCGGCATGCTGATCGACCGCGACAGCGGCCGCGTGACCGTGATCGGCTCAACCGAAGGGGGAGTCGAGATCGAGGAGGTGGCGGCCCGGTCGCCGGAAAAGATCCTCAAAATCGCGATCGATCCGGCCACCGGCATTCAGCCGTTTCATGCCCGCGAACTTGCCTTCGGGCTGGGCCTCGAAGGCGGCCAAATCGCCACCGCGGTCAAATTTGTCACCGCCCTCTATCGCGCCTTTACCAAACTCGATGCCTCGGTTGCCGAGATCAACCCGCTGGTCGTGACCGGCGCCGGCGAGCTTGTGGCACTCGACGCGAAAATGAGTTTCGACGACAACGCGCTGTTCCGCCACGCCGATATCGCCGCGCTGCGCGACGAGGACGAGGAAGACCCGACCGAGGTCGAGGCCGGCAAACACGCGCTCAATTACATCAAACTCGACGGCAATATCGGCTGCATGGTCAATGGCGCCGGCCTCGCGATGGCGACGATGGACATCATCAAGCTCTATGGCGGCAGCCCGGCCAATTTTCTCGACGTCGGCGGCGGCGCCACCCGCGAGCGGGTATCGACGGCGTTCAAGCTGATCCTGTCCGATCCCAATGTCGAAGGAATCCTGGTCAACATTTTTGGCGGGATCATGCGTTGCGACGTCATCGCCGAGGGCGTGGTCGGTGCGGCGCGCGAGATCAATCTGCATGTGCCGCTGGTGGTCCGCCTCGAAGGCACCAATGTCGATCTCGGCAAGCGGATCATGCAGCAATCCGGGCTGCCGATCCTTGCCGCCGAAAATCTCGCCGACGCCGCGCAGAAGATCGTCGCGGCGGTCAAGGAGGCGCGCTGATGGCGATACTGGTCAATGCCGCAACCCGGGTGTTGTGCCAGGGCTTCACCGGCTCGCAAGGCACATTCCATTCGGAACAGGCGATCGCTTACGGCACCAAGATGGTCGGCGGCGTGACCCCGGGCAAAGGTGGCAGCCGCCATCTCGATCTGCCGGTGTTCGATACGGTGCGCGAAGCGGTCGCCGCGACCGGCTGCACGGCCAGCGTGATCTATGTGCCGCCGCCCTTTGCCGCCGATGCGATCCTCGAAGCGGTCGCCGCCGAAATTCCGCTTGTGGCGTGCATCACCGAAGGTATCCCGGTCATCGACATGGTCCGCGTCAAGCGCGCGCTTGGCGGCACCAAGACGCGGCTCATCGGGCCGAATTGCCCCGGCGTCATCACCCCCGACGAGTGCAAGATTGGCATCATGCCCGGCCACATCCATCGCCGCGGCAAGATCGGCATCGTGTCGCGCTCGGGCACCTTGACCTATGAAGCGGTGGCGCAGACGACCGCGGCCGGGCTCGGGCAATCGACCTGCGTGGGGATCGGCGGCGATCCGGTCAACGGCACCAATTTTGTCGAAGTGCTCGAAATGTTTCTGGCCGACGACGAGACCGAGGCGATCGTCATGATCGGCGAGATCGGCGGCAATGCCGAGGAGGACGGCGCGGCGTTCTTGAAGTCGGAGCGGCGCAAAAAGCCGGTGGTTGGGTTTATCGCCGGGGCGACGGCACCGCCCGGCCGGCGCATGGGTCATGCCGGCGCGATCATTGCCGGCGGCAAGGGCGGCGCCGAAGACAAGATCGAGGCGCTCAAAAGCGCCGGTGTCACGGTCGCGCGTTCGCCGGCGGAAATCGGCACGACAATGCTCGAGGTGCTGCGCGGCTGACGGTTTCGCCCGCGCGACTGGTGGCGCGAGGGCACCCCGCGCGCTCGGCGCGCCGCGCTCGAAAGGATTTCGATAGGCCGGCCGTTTCTTGGAACCTCCCGAGCTGCGCCCGTTCGGGCAAACCAGCGCGCATCGTGGACAGAAAGAGGCGGCAATCGAGCGCGCCTTTTTGGGCCGGCGGGCTCATGGTGTGGCCGCGACGCCTTCTCCGATCGGAGCTGCGTTGCAATCGTTGCGGTGCAGCAGAGCGATCCCAACCTTATGGGTACGGTCGGGGTGCACCGTTGCCGGCCCCGTTCGCGCGGGAAGCCGGCCTCGCCGGCGGGCTCTGACCGATTGGGGATGATCTGGGTTCATCAATGGCTGATGTCGACGGCGCGAGTTTCTTAACCGGCGCCAATGCCGAATTCATTGCGGGTCTTTATGCCCGCTTTCTCGAAGATCCTGCCTCGATCGACGACAGCTGGCGGCAGTTTTTCGCCGAGCTTGGCGACGACGGCGCCGCCATGCTGGACGATCTCCGGCCGGTCCGGGACAGCCGGTCGCAGACGGCGGCGATTGGCGCCGGGGCGGGGCCGGGGCCCGCGACCGATCGCGCCGCGTTACGCCAAGCGACTGCAGATTCGATCCGCGCTCTGCAGCTGATCCGCGCCTATCGGGTGCGCGGCCATCTCGAAGCCGATCTCGACCCGCTGCGGCTCGACCAGCGCGGGCCCTATCCCGAGCTTGATTACCGGAGCTACGGCTTTGGCGAGGCCGATCTCGACCGCGAGATTTACCTGAACAACATCTTCGGCCGCGAACGGGCGACGCTGCGCGAGATCATCGCGATCTTGCGGCGGACCTATTGCGGCCGCATCGGGGTCGAGTACATGCACATCCAGGCGCCGGCCGAGCGCGCCTGGATCCAGGAGAAATTCGAGAACCGCGATCACTCGCCGCAGCTCTCCGCCGCCCAAAAAACGGAAATTCTCGACATCCTGACCACCGCCGAGACGTTCGAGCGTTTCCTTGACCGCCGCTACACCGGCACCAAGCGGTTCGGCCTTGAGGGGGCGGAATCGTTGATGCCGGCCCTTGAAGCGATCCTGCGCCGCGGCGCCGAGCTCGGGGTCAAGGAATTCGTGATCGGCATGCCGCATCGCGGGCGGCTGAATGTGCTCGCCAACTTCGTCGGCAAACCCTATGCCGCGATCTTCTCCGAATTTCAGGGCAATTCGACCAATCCCGAGCATGTGCACGGCTCGGGCGATGTCAAATACCACCTCGGCACCTCGGCCGATCGCGAGATCGGCGGGCAGTTTGTGCATTTGTCGCTGACGGCCAACCCGTCGCATCTGGAAGCGGTCAACCCGGTGGTGTTGGGCAAGGTCCGGGCCAAGCAACAGCAGCGCGGCGACAGCGAGCGGCGGCAAGTGGTAGGCCTGCTGATGCATGGCGACGCCGCCTTTGCCGGGCAGGGGCTTGTCGCCGAGGCCTTGGAGCTTTCGGAACTGACCGGGTTCACGACCGGCGGCACGATCCACATCATCGTCAACAACCAGATCGGTTTTACGACCGCCCCATCGGCAGCGCGGTCGAGCCCCTATCCCTCCGACGTCGCCAAAGGGGTCCAGGCGCCGATCTTTCACGTCAATGGCGACGATCCCGAAGCGGTCGTCGAGGTGGCGCGCACCGCCACCGAATATCGCCACGCCTTCGGCAAGGACGTCGTCATCGATCTGTTCTGCTACCGCCGGCACGGCCATAACGAGAGCGACGAACCGGCCTTTACCCAGCCGTTGATGTACCGCACGATCGCGCGGCACCCGACGACGCGACAGCTTTATGCCCAGCGCCTCGTCAACGACGGGATCGTCGGCGAAGGCGAGCCCGAAGCCATTGCCGCGCGGTTTGTCGCGCGGCTCGAGCGCGACTTCGAGGCGGCCAAGAGCTACCGGCCGAACAAGGCCGATTGGCTCGAAGGGGCCTGGGCCGGGCTCGGCGAGGCTCCCAATGACGACCGCCGCGGCGATACCGGCGTGGCGCTCGAAACCTTGCGTGATCTCGGCCGCGCTCTGTCGACGGCACCCGAAGGCTTTCGCCTCAATCCCAAGATCGCGCGCCAGCTCGAGGCCAAGCGCCGTGCAATCGACAGCGGCGAGGGCATCGACTGGGCGACCGCCGAAGCCTTGGCGATCGCTTCGCTATGCGCCGAGGGCACGCATGTGCGCATGTCAGGCCAGGACTGCGGCCGCGGCACCTTTTCCCACCGACACGCGGTGTTGACCGACCAGGAAAACGAGCGGCGCTATATCCCGATCAACCATGTCAAAGAGGGGCAGGCGCCGTTCGAGATCGTCGACAGTCCGCTGTCGGAAGCGGGCGTGGTCGGCTTCGAATATGGCTACAGCCTTGCCGATCCCTCAACACTGGTCATCTGGGAAGCGCAGTTCGGTGACTTCGCCAACGGCGCCCAAGTCATCATCGACCAGTTCCTGTCGGCCGGCGAAGCCAAATGGTTGCGGATGAGCGGGCTCGTGCTGCTGCTGCCGCACGGCTATGAGGGGCAGGGGCCGGAGCATTCGTCGGCCCGGGTCGAACGCTACCTGCAACTGTGCGCCGAGGACAACGTCCAGGTCTGCAACCTGACCTCCGCGGCCAATTATTTCCATGCGCTGCGGCGGCAGGTGCGGCGCAATTTCCGCAAGCCGCTGATCGTGTTCACCCCCAAATCGTTGCTGCGCGCCAAGGAGGTGACGTCGGCTCTGCGCGAAATGGGGCCGGCGAGTTCGTTTCACCGGGTGATCGGCGAGACCGGGACGATCGCCGCCGATGACCAGGTGCGGCGGGTTGTCCTGTGCTCGGGCAAGGTTTATTTCGACCTCGCCCAGGCGCGCGCCGCCGCGGCTGAAGATAGGGTTGCGCTGGTTCGGGTCGAACAGCTCTACCCGTTCCCGTTCGACAGCCTGGCCAAAGTGCTGGCGCGCTATCGCAATGCCGAAGTGGTGTGGTGCCAGGAGGAGCCGCAAAATATGGGCGCCTGGTATTTTGCCGACCGCCGGATCGAACAGGTTCTGGCCGGCCTCGATATTGCCGCCAAGCGCCCGCGTTTTGTCGGTCGGGCTGAGGCGGCTTCGCCTGCGACCGGTCTCTTCAAGCGTCATCTCGAAGAGCAGGCCCATCTGGTGGCGGAAGCGCTCGCCGCCTGAACAAGGAGAGCAATGGTGGCGATCGAGATCAGGGTGCCTCAGCTTGGCGAATCGGTCACCGACGCCACCGTCGCGAAATGGCTGAAGCACCCGGGGGAGGCGGTGACGCTCGACGAGCCGGTCGTCGAACTCGAAACCGACAAGGTCAATGTCGAGGTACCGGCCCCGGCTTCGGGGGTGCTGGCTGAGATTGTCGTTGCCGAGGGCGCACAGGTGCCGGTAGGCGGCATCCTCGGCATCCTCGGCGATGGCCTCGCCGAGGGGCCGCCCCCTCGGTCGACCACGGGTCCGGGCTCCGCTGTCGGTGACGAGCGCCAGCCGCAGCGCGAGGGGACCGGAATTCGCCCCGACTCGGCTGTGCGCCCGGCGACCGCCGCCCGCGAAGAGGTGCTGGCGCGCGCCGGACCGGCGGTCCGCAAATTGGTGGCGGAGGGCGGGTTCGATATGGCGAGGATCGCTCCGACCGGTCCCGGCGGCCGGCTGACCAAAGCCGACCTCCTCGCGGCACGGGCCGAGCGCCCTGAACCGATCCCCGAACTTATAACGCCGTCGCCGATTGCCCGCCCCGCAGAACGCGAAATGCCGCCTTCGCCCGATGCCGAGCGGGAAACGCGGGTGCGGATGACGCGACTGCGGCAGCGGATCGCGGAGCGGCTGAAGGCGGCGCAAAATACTGCGGCAATCCTGACTACGTTCAACGAAATCGACATGACCCGCACGATCGCATTGCGCGAGCGTTGGCGTGACGCGTTCGAGAAAAAACATGGGGTGCGGCTCGGTTTCATGTCGGTCTTTGTCAAGGCGGCGATTACCGCACTGAAGGAATTTCCCGCGCTCAACGCGGAAATCGACAAGGACGAGATCGTTTACAAAAATTATTACGATATCGGGGTCGCGGTCGGCACCGAACACGGGCTGGTGGTGCCGGTCGTACGTGACGCCGACCGGCTCAGCTTTGCCGAAGTCGAAAAAGAGATCGCCGCCCTTGGGCGCAAGGCGCGTGACGGCAAGCTGTCGATCGACGAATTGTCGGGTGGGACATTCACGATTTCGAATGGCGGCATTTACGGCTCGCTGTTATCGACGCCGATCCTCAACCCGCCGCAATCGGGGATCCTCGGCATGCACAAGATCGAGCGCCGCCCGGTTGCGGTCGCGGCTTCCGGCGGCGAGACCGTCGAAATCCGGCCGATGATGTATGTCGCGCTCTCTTATGACCACCGCCTTGTCGACGGTCGCGAGGCGGTCGGCTTTCTGGTGCGGATCAAGGAACTGGTCGAAGATCCCGCGCGGCTGTTGTTCGAGATTTGACGCGCAGGATTTGGGTCGGCCGAGTGTCTATTTCCGGCGGCGCCGCCTCGGGAGCATCCAGATCGGCCGCCTGACGGGTTTTTAAGAGGGGTTGCATTTCGGCAGTGCCGCCAGCACGGCGTTTATCCGCTGCGTCATGACTTCGGCTTTGGCCGCATCGTTTTGCAGATCCAGCGTCAGTTGCTGCAATTCGCGCTGCGGCTGGGGTCCCCTGGCGGCCGCCACATGGGGGGTGACCGATGCTGGCGGCGCCGGCTTTGCGGCCGCAGCAATAGCGCCCACCGCCGCCGAAACATTCTGGATGTTCCCGACGATTTTGTTGGTCGCCGCGCTGATCACGCTCAGCGCATATTGCTCCAATTGGCCGGTCGCTCCACTGAGTGCAGCGAGTGCGGTCTTCAGCGCGGCCAGCGATTGTTGCGCTTGGTTGTACGCGGCGAGGAGCACGGGATCGCTGCTGATGCTTCCTTCGGCGGCGGCAATCTCACTCTCCAGCCTATCCGCGAGCGCGGGCCCGGCCAAGCCATCTCCTTTTTTCTCGGCGACAATCCCGTCGGCAACCAGGGCGGCGCAACTTAGCGAGAGCCAAGCAGCGTTATAGGCGGCCTCTCTTGCTTGCGGCGCGAAATAAAGGCGTCCACCTGCCATTCCTGCAGCGCCGAGGCCGAGCCCCAAAGTCACATTCTTGCCGCCCTCGAATAGAGGATTGACAATCGCGGCGGCGCCTAGCCCGATCATCGGAATGTCAAATAGCAATTGCTGACGCATCAGGGCGTCGCGATGGCCGGCATAGCCCGCGGCCAAGGCCTGCAGTTTGGCTCGGGCATCACTCGGCGGATTGCCAAAGGTCAAAATTGTAACCGAGTCGGCGGGCGGGGTGAGGCTGTTCAGGACCGCGGGATCGTTGCCCGGATTGTATGGCGCCGGATCGAAAATGCTGCCGCACCCTGCGAGGGGCAGCGCGAGCAGGACAAGCAGGGTCCGGTTAATGGGCATTCGGCTTCTTCCCCAGCCGATGCCGGTGATGCCGACAGCGGCGTCTCTCCCGCTTTGGTTTTCCCGGCGGCTCTGTATCCAATTTTACCGCTATCTATGCGTGAAGCGCCGACACAATCGGCCGCGGCACCGACAGCAGTTCCGTCCCTAGTGGGGGGCGGTCGGCGGCTTGTCGGCTCGCCGGTCGAGGCGGGCGACCAACGGCAGGATGCGCCGCTCGACGTCCTCTGCACTCAGCGGACCGACATGGCGGTAACGGATGCGCCCGGCGGCATCGACGACATAGGTCTCGGGCACGCCGTAGACCCCGAAATCGATCGCCGTCGCGCCGCTGCGGTCGACACCGATGCGGCGATAGGGATTGCCGAGATCGTCGAGAAAGCGCCGCGCGTCGGCGATTCGGTCTTTGTAGGCGATGCCGTCGAGGGTGAGATTGGGTTCATGGGACAGCATCATCAGCGCCGGCTGCTCCTCACGGCACGGCCCGCACCAGGAGGCAAAGAAATTGACCAGGGTGACGCCGCCGAGAAGTTCGGCCCGGGTCAGCCCGGTTTTCGGGTCATAGAGGCCGGGCAGCGCGAAATCCGGCGCCGGGCGGTCGATCAGCGCCGACGGCAACAGGGTCGGATCGCGGTTGAGCCCCATCGCCAACGCAACGACCACGATCGCGAAGACCGCCAGTGGCAAGAGGAAGAACAGCCGGCGCTTCATGGCCGTGATTGCGCGGGCCGCGCGCGCTGAACCCGCCGCGCGAGCGGGGACAAGAAAGGCCGGCAGGCACGGCCAAAACGCGCCGCGGCATCGCTTGTCGGCATAGCCTCAAGCCGGTTCAGCGCAACCGGGCGGCGGTGGCGGCAAGCGGCGCCGCAGCCGGGTTTGCCGCTCCCTCCTGCCAATGCCCGCTGCGCTTGAGGGCATCGACGACCTCTTTCGGCATATAGCGCTCGTCGTGCTTGGCAAGGACAGTTGACGCATCGAACACGCCGCCCGGCATCAGCCGGCCTTCGGCCACCACCCCTTGCCCTTGGCGGAACAGGTCGGGGAGGATGCCGTGGTACACGACCGGGATGTCGGCCTTGCCGTCGGTGATGCGAAAGACGACCCGGCCGTCGGGACCGCGCGCGATGCTGCCGTCTTCCACCAGGCCGCCGATCCGCATGCGGTGCGCGCCCGTTATGTGTCGGCTGTTGAGGTCGCTGGGACTGTAGAAAAACACCAGGTTGTCGCTGATCGCGTTGAGCGCCAACGCCGTGGCCCCGCCGAGCGCCGCTACACCCAGGGCCAACAGGGTGAGGCGCTGCTGCTTGCGGGTCATCGGCTGCGGCCGGATTGCTGCCGCAGCCGGTCGACCATGGCGACGCTCGCCCGGTAACGGCGCCACGAATAGGCGGCGAGCCCGCCCAGCACCAGCACCGCCAGCCCATAGGCCGGCCACACAAAAGCGCCATAGCCGCCCATCGCAAGGAAGCCGTCCACCGAGTTCATGTCAGATCCCTTCGCGCGCCGCCACCGGCCGCGCCGGCAGCCCGCTTTCGGTGTGCGGCGGCGCTGGCGCCGGGGTCAGGCGATCGAGTTGCAAGGCGCGGATCCGGCGCTGGTTGAGGTCGGTGCGCATCCGTATCAGCAGCAATGTCACAAACAACACCGTAAAGCCCGACGCCATCACCAGGAGTGGCGCCAGCATCGACAGCGCGATGGTCGGCTTGCCGAGCCGCAGCACGCTCGCCGGTTGATGGAGCGTATTCCACCAATCGACCGAGAATTTGATGATCGGCAGATTGACGACGCCGACCACCGCCAGAAGCGATCCGGCCCGGCTGCCGCGCGCCGGATCGTCGAACCCGTTCACCAACGCGATATAGCCCAGATACAAAAAGAACAAGACCAGCACCGAGGTCAGCCGCGCGTCCCACACCCACCAGGTGCCCCACATCGGCCGGCCCCACAGCGAGCCGGTCGTCAGGCAGACAAAGGTGAAACAGGCGCCGATCGGGGCCGCTGCGCGGGCCGCCACCTCGGCCAAAGGGTGGCGCCAGACGAGCGCCACCGCGCTCGCCGCCGCGACAAACAGATAGACATTGAGCGCCATCCACGCCGACGGCACGTGTACATACATGATGCGCACCGCCTCACCCTGCTGGTAATCGGGCGGGGAGGCGATCAGGGCGAGATAAAGCCCGAGCAGGATCAAGGCGATGCTGACCCCCGCGCACCACGGCAGGAGCGCGGCGCTCACTCGGACAAAACGCGCAGGATTGGCAAAGCGGCTCAACATCGCAGCCGATCTCCGCAAGGTTTGCCTTTATAGGCCGCGCGCGGCCGCGCCGCCAGCCGTCGGGGTGCCGCACGACCCGGTTTCTGCCCGGGCGGCTCATTCGGTCGCCTGTCGCACCGCGGCCGCTGCCGCCCACGGGGCTAGCGCCAGCGCCGCCGCGAGCAATGCCGCCAGCAGCAGCAAATCGGCCCGCGGATCGCCGCCGGTCTCTTGCGCCTCGATCGCGCCGGCGCCAAAGACGAGCGGCGGCACATAAAGCGGCAAGACCAGCAGAGACAGCAGCACCCCCTGGCGACGGGCGCCGAGCGTCAAGGCCGCCGCGACACCGCCGATCAGGCTCAGCGTCGGGGTCCCGAGCAACAGGCTTATGACCAAGATCGGCATCGCGCCCGGTTCGAGATCGACAACAACGGCCAGCGCCGGGCTGATCAGCGCCAAGGGCAGCCCGCTTGAGATCCAATGGGCGACAATTTTCGCCAGCGCCGCCAGTTCGAGCGGCAGCCTCGACAACACGATCAAATCGAGACTGCCGTCCTCGTAATCGGGCAGGAACATGCGGTCGAGCGACAATAAGGCCGCCAACAATGCGGCGACCCACAAGATGCCCGGAGCAACGCGCGCCAGAACGTCGGGTTCGGGTCCAATCCCGAACGGAAACAGCACGACCGTCAGCACAAAGAACGCCAATACCAAAGCGGTGTCGCCGCTGTGGTGCAGCGCCAATTGCAGGTCGCGGCGCACAAGACCCAAAAATCCGGGCATTGCTCAGATCGGCAAGACCGGCTCCCGCGCCCGGCGCGGGTGATAATCGTCGAGCACCAGCCGGCGGGCGCCGGCAACGGCAAGCGGTGCATGCGTGGCCACGACGACCCGTCCGCCACCGTCACGATGAGCGACGACAATCGCTTGCAGACCGGCTTGGCTCGCCTCGTCGAGGGCGGTCAGCGGCTCGTCCAGCAGCCACAACGGGGCGGGTGCCGCCAGCAGCCGCGCCAGCGCCACGCGCCGCCGCTGCCCGGCCGACAACCAGCGACATGGCCAGTCGGCAACCGGCTCGAGCGCAAAGGCGGCGATCGCCGCCTCGACAGCCGCTGCCGCCTGCCGACGCGACAGCCCGCGCAGCGCCGACCAGAAGCCGAGCTGCTCGCGCGGGGTCAATGCCGGTTTCAACGCATCGGCATGACCCACATAGTGGAGGCGCGCATGATGACCGGCGAGGTCCGCCGCCACCGGCTGGGTGCCCCACATCAGCCGCCCGGAAGCCGCCGGCAAAAATCCGGCGAGGAGGCGCAACAGACTGGACTTGCCGCTGCCGTTTGTCCCGCTCAGAACCAGCGCGCCGCCGGCCGGAAGCCGGAAGCCGAGACCGGAAAAGATCAGACGCTCGCCGCGGCGGCAGGCGAGATCCTCGCCGATCAGATCCGGCAATACCGGGCGCATGGCCGCTTTTGTCGTCGCCGTCGCGCGGATCAGGGCTGGCGCCAGAAAGAGGCGGCTCCGAGGGGGGAACCCGGAGCCGCTTGGCCGTTGACCGTTGCTGTCGGCCGAGTATGAGGTTTGGGGGACAAACCTGTAAGGGTAAACCTTACGCTTTTCATATGACGGCGGATTGGGACTTTGGTTTGAAGGAAGTTTGACGTTTTAGTGATATGCGCGCTCATTTTGTTTCAGTCGAGCGGCCGGCGGTCTTCAATCAGCTTGCCGTCATCGGGCAGCGTTCCCGGCGCGACCACGCTGACTGTCCCGCGCAAGCGCGTGACCGCCTGCAAGCTCTGGGCGATCTCCGCTTCACGACCTTGGCCGAGCGGTTGGCGGCCTTCGACCAGCAGCACCATCGTATCGCCGCCGGCGCCGCGGTCAACCACAAGCCGGGCACGGGCGAGGCCGGCGTGGCGGCGCAGCAGGTCGCCAATTTGCGCCGGGTGCACAAACAATCCGCGCACCTTGGTTGCCTGGTCGGCGCGGCCGAGCCACCCTTTGATCCGTTGATTGGTCCGCGGTCCCGGCGGCGCCTCGGTCAAGACCGCCGACAGATCGCCGGTCGCAAACCGGATCAGCGGATATTCGGGGGTCAGCGTGGTGACCACCACCTCGCCGGTGTCACCGGGTGCAACCGGTTCGCCGCTGCCCGGCCGGACGATTTCGACAATGATGTCTTCGTCGAGCACCATGCCGGGCTCGGGCTCGCCGTCGGCGCCGGCCGTTTCGTAGGCGATAAGCCCGATATCGGCGGTGCCGTAGCATTGCAGCACCGCCACCCCGCGGTCGCGGAATTCGCGGCGCAGCGCCGCGGGCAGGGCCTCGGCGCCAACCAGTGCCTTTTTGATCGAGCCCGCATCGATGCCGTCGGCGGCGGCGCGGTCGAGCAGGATCTTCAAAAAAGACGGCGTACCGGCATATCCCACCGGCTTGAGGTCGGCGATGGCCCGCAGCTGCTGCTCGGTCTGACCGGTACCGGCCGGGATGACCGGACAACCCAGCGCCTCGGCCGCGCTTTCGAGCAGCGCCCCGGCCGGGGTCAGATGGTAGGCGAAGGCGTTGTGGATCAGATCGCCTCGGCGAAACCCTGCCGCGAACAGCGCCCGCGCAAATCGCCCGTAATCGGGGCGGCGCCCCTCCGGCTCATAGATCGGTCCCGGCGAGACAAATATCCGGCGCAGCGTCGCGATCGGGACGGCGGCAAATCCACCAAACGGCGGATAGCGGCGCTGCAATTCCAACAGCTCCGACTTGCGGGTCAGCGGCAGGCGCGCCAGCATGGCCCGATCACGAATATCGGCGGCAACGACATCGGCCAACAAATCACGGTAGGCCGGGCAGTGCCGTTTGGCGGCGGCAATCACGCCCGGGAGTGCCGCCATCAGCGCCGCTTCCCGGGCTTGCGGATCGCGCGCCTCGCGCTCGTCAAACAGGTTTTGCTCCATTGGCCGCCTCCTCGAAGGCGCAGCACCGGTTCGCCCCGGCGTGGCCGCACGGCCGTTGTGCGGCAATTCTGTCGCGCCACCCGCTCCGGGCAGGCTTTGTCGGCGGCGCAAGCTTAGCGCAAAAATCGCCGCGGGCCGCGGAATTTCGCGAGACTTGCGGTCGAATAAACGGCTAACCTAAAGTTCCTAGGGTTGACCATGCAAGCCGCGCTCGCGCTTCCAGGCAGGGAAATTCGCGGTTGTACAATAAAGATGGACGCGGTCGAGGGCGGTATCGGCTGACGGCGCTATTATTGCGGTTTGCCGGTCTGATCGTGCTGTTGATCGGCTTGTGGTCGGGCCCCGCCGGTGGACAGGCGCTTTCCGCCGGCGAGCGCCAGCGGCTTGAAGCACAAAAAGAACAACTCTTCCAGCGCATGCTCCACAACCCCGCCGATCTCGATGCGACCTTTGCCTATGCCGATGTCGCCGCGCGTCTTGGGGATTACGAGGCTGCGGTGTCGGCCCTCGATCGAATGTTGCTGTTCAATCCGAATTTGCCGCGGGTTGAACTCGAGATCGGCGCGCTTTATTTCCGCATGGGCGCCTACGACCTGGCGCGCGACTATTTCGCGCGCGCCGCCGCCAGCAATCCGCCGCCCGAAGTCCGCGCCCGCATTGACGAATATATGGCCCAGATCGACAAAGCGACCGCGCGTCATCACCTCTCGGGCTATCTATTTTTCGGCGGTCAATACCAGAGCGACGCCAACGTCGCCCCGGGATCGCCGCTGATCCTGTCGCCAATCGGCCCGGTGCTGCTGAACAGTCCGTTTTCCCGCCAGGCTTCGGGAAGCATCTTCGCCAGCGGTTCGCTGCTCTACAGCTACGACCTCGAGGACCAGCGCCGCGACACGATCGAGGTCACTTCGGTCGGATATTTGAACCACTATTTCAACTCCTTGGTCACCCGCCTCGATCTTTCGCTGTTGGAGATCACCGCCGGGCCGCGGATCAATTTTCCCAATGGCGGGCTGTTGGGGAACATCGCCGCCTCGGTCAAACCCTACGCGATCGGCGATGAAGTGGGCCTCGGCTGGGCACAATATTTTGCCGCTTACGGCACCGGGTTTGAGTATGACGAAAGCTTGTGGGGCGACATGCTGCTCAAGACCGTGTTCGAGTTTCGCCAGAAATATTTTACGAATACGGATTTACGCCCATTATCGACCGGTCTCAACGGTAGTGACAAGCTGCTTTCGGTGATCGTGATCAAGCCGATCTTTCAAAATTCACAATTGAATCTGGAATTCGATTATCTCGATCAGACCACTTCCTTGCCTTATTACACCAACGCGACCTATGCGCTGATCGCGGGCTATCACCTGAATTATGACCCGCCGTTTCACTTGACCCGCTTTCCGTGGCAAACCGGGGTCTTTCTCGGTCGCGCCTGGAGCATCTACCAATCGCCGGACCCTTGCTGTAACACGAGCAACAATCCGGAGTTGTTCTTCTCGACCAGCAGCCAGCTGACGCAACGTTGGCGTTTTGGCGTGACCGAGGCCGTTCCGCTGACACCGCGGGTGGCGGTCGTTCTGCAGCTCGAGCGCGACATCGTCGCCTCGAACCTGCCGATCTATGCCTATACGAGCAATTCGGTCCTGCTCGGACCGCAAATTCACTTTTGAGTGGCCCAAATGCTGCGGCCCGCGCCGATATTCGCTGCGGGCGCGGGTCAATCTTGCCCCGCAATGCTCAAGTCTCGCCGAAATTAATCTTAACCGCGGCCAAGGTTCGGGCCCAAACACACGACGATTTTGTTTCCGCCGCCGGCGGTTTTCCGGGCGCTCCGGACTTACCGGCAGCGGCGGTTCCGGCTTGCTTTGGCGACAATTCCGCCCTAGGTGTGTCATACATTTGCAAAAGAGGCTTCGATGATCGCGACCGTCCGTCGCCCGCGGCTCGCCTTGCTGGTTGGCGGTCTGCTCGCCGGGCTGGCCATCGCCGCGCCGCCCGGCCGCGCCGACCAGCGCGTCGGCGTCGACAGCGCCGTCAATCCCAACGCGATGGGCATCCCGCCGGGGGCGCTGCCGCGTCGCTTGGTGCTGGGCCAGGACATCTTGTTCAACGAGCGCATCACGACCGAGGCGACCGGCCAGACCCAGATCCTGTTTGTCGATGAATCGACGCTGTCGATCGGACCGAACGCCAACATGGTGATCGATCAGTTTGTCTTCGATCCCAACACCGGCGCCGGCAAATTGGCCGCAAGCCTGACCCGCGGCGTCTTCCGTTTCGTCGGCGGCAAGCTCAGCAAGCAGGAGAACGCGGTCAGTTTCCGCACCCCGGCGGCAACGATCGGCATTCGCGGCGGCGCTTTTCTCGTCCGGGTGCGCGAATGTGTCAACGCGCCGGCGGGCTGCAATGTGCTCGATGTCGAGCATGTCTATGGCAAGGCCACGACGGTGACGACCCCGGATGGTCAGTCCAAAACAATCTTTCGCTCCGGTTTTGGCGTGCATGTCGCACGGGTCGGCGAAGCGATCTCCGACCCGGCGCCCGAACCGCCGGGAACGGCGGCGGCGCTGCTCGCCCAGCTCGACGGCCGTCCCGGCAGCACCGGCGGCGCCGCGGTCATCCCGACCGACGTCATGGTCGTGCAAAGCGGCATTGCCAGCGTCGTCTCGGCGAACCTCTCAGCCAGCCTGCAGGCCGCGCAAAGAACCCAACCGACGGTGGCGCAGCCGAATAATGTCAACGCCGTTGTCGCCCAGACCCAGCTCAACAACCAGAACGTCCAGGTCTCGGCCGCCACCGGCACCACAACCAATGGCGAAACGGTCTCGGTTGCGGGGTTCTCCAATCCCAACCCGGCGCCGATCCCGACCCCGGTAGCCGGCTTCCGCAGGTTCGTACCGGGCGGGAGTACTCCGTTCGGAGAAGGCGCGCCGGGCGGCAATACGCTGACCGGCAGCGGCGGCATCCCGGTGGCGAGCGGCGGCGGCGGCAGCCTGCCTGGAGGCGGCACGACCGTCCCCGTCGGCAGCGGCGGCAACAGCGGTGGCACCGGCACCACCGGCACCGGCGGCGGTACGAGTAGCGGCACCCCGCCAAATGTCACGGCGAGCGTCGCCGGCGCCTTTTTCGCGAACGGGACACTGACCCCCTATGCGCGCGATATGATCACCAAGGGGGTATTCAACGGCTCGGGCTTCAGCTTCCCGCTGTCGACCGATCCGACTGCGCAGGTCAAGGGGACGAGCCCGCTCGGCCCGGTCACCGGCACGACCTATGTCGCCAGCGACGGCAGCTTTTTCTACGCCAATCTGACGACCACAGGCCGGCCGGCCCAGCACGAATTCATCTATGGCGGGACCCCGATCCTCGCCTCCGGCACGCTGCCCCATTATCTCGCCTTCAACGTCCAGGCGGGCGGCAGTCTGCAATCGAGCATCCCGTTCCTGCGCTTGGGAAACACCGGCAGCCTCGGTGGCACGGGGAGCGCTTCGCCGTTGATCCTGGCGCGACCGCTTTTCGCGGGTGGTGGCAGTGGGCGGGCATTGCAGGCCAGTCTCGCGATCGCCGGAACCGGGAGCGGACAAAGCTCGGTTATCGCGGTGCTGGTCGGCGATGTGTTTCAGCCGCTCGGCAGCGACAGCCTGCAGCCCGTCATCAACGGCGCGATCCAGGGCAGCTATGCGGTCAACAATCCGAGCCAGCCGGTGGCATTGACCCGTTTCTCTTCACCCTTTGTGACCCCGCTCGACGGCAACGGCACCAGTTTTTACGGTACCAACAACAAGGACGGCAGCATCACCGTGTCGGGCTTTGTGTTGAGCAACGGCGGGTGCTGCAGCGAAAGCGGCGCACCCACTGCCGCCCCGGCCGTGGCGACCAACCCCGCGAGCCATGCGGTCGGCGCCTACCCGTTTGTGCAGCCGGCGACCCCGACCCAGCTGCCGCAGAACGTCGCGAACGCAACCCCGGCCAACCAGAACCTGACCGGGTATTTCGGCGGCGTCATGACCCGCGAACCAAACCCGGGTTCGAGCGCGAGCCCGGTTGCCTACACCGTCGTCGGGACCGCGACGATCGCCGCCGACGCCGCCAACCAGCTGGTCGAAGCCAATTTGAAGGCGACGAAGGCCAGCCCAAACAGCGGCATCGGCCAGATGGCGCTCAATTTTGGCACCCTCAACCGCAATGTCAGCGAGGGCAGCAGCGCCTATGTGACCAACAATGTCTTCGCCGCGGTTGAAAACCCGACCAATCCGTCGACGGTGAACGGTGTCCGGGTTCCGGTCAGCAATCCCGGGACCGGGATCACAAACGGGACGGTTACCGGCGCTTCGAACATCTATCTTGTGTCACAGGGAGCCACACCGGCCAACCCGCTATTGCCGAGCGGCGGCTTGTGCAGCACCTGCGCCTATCTGCAATGGGGTTATTGGGGCGGCGAGCTCGACACGCCCGCGGCCGGCAACAACCCGGCGCGGATCGATGCCGGGCATATCAATTTCTGGGTGGCGGGCAGCCCGGCGACCTCTCCGGCCCAGATCGCCGCGCTGCGGGCCTCCGGCGCGGTGGGATCATATGCCGGCAACCTGATCGGGACGGTGCAGTATGGCGGGGCGCAATATCTCGCCTCGGGCGGTCTGCACGCGACCTACGCGTTTGCGAGCCAGATCGGAACGTTTACGGTCAGCAACTATGATAAATTGCCGACCTTTACCGCCGCCGGCAGGGCGCCGCTGAACGGATCGAAATACGGCTTTAGCTTTGCCCAAAACGGGCTCAGCGGCTCGGTCAATGGCGGCTTTTACGGCCCCGGCGCCACCGAGACCGCCGGCAATTTCGCCTTCGCCACAGCGATCAAGGGCTCGCCCTATCTGACCTCCGGGGTGTTCGCCGCCGGCGCGGCGGCCAAACAATAGCGGCGGGCCGGCATCCGGCGCGCATTGACCTCGGCGCGTTGCGGCGCGCGCCCGGCCGGGTTCCGCTCTCGCGGGCGGATCAGGCGACCCGCGCACCGATAATAAATGAGAGCCGGCGATGACGCCGGCTCTCCCGCATCACGCTCAGTTCGGCTTCGGATAGGGTTGCCCCGAATAGGGCTGACCCGGATAGGGTTGATAGGCCCCGCTGGCGGCGGCGGTCGGCTGCGTCGCCGGCGCCGGGTTGTCTTGCGGGATCACCGCACTGCCGCCGGGCTTCGGGAAAAAGCTCTGCGTCGAGCCATAGGGCATCGAGCGCGCGTCCTGCCCGCTGTCGTTGGGCGGGGCGGTGGCAATCGACTGGGCGGCGGCAAAAGTGGCGCTGGCGGCGACCAGCGCCACCGCAAGAATGGTGCTTTTGACGATGTGGGTCATCACGGCAACTCCGTTATAAGCTAGACCGTGCAGCACTCTCAGCACGCGATGCTGCCGGATGCAAGCATTATATCGCGGTGCGGCAATGAATCACGTTCATTTTCCGAGTTTCGACCTCAACCTGCTGCGCGTCTTCGACGCCTTGATCGAAGAGCGCAGCGTCACCCGCGCCGGTGAAAGGCTGGGTTTGACCCAATCGGCGATCAGCCATGCGTTGAGCCGCTTGCGCTACATTCTCGATGACGAGCTGTTTGTGCGCGGCCCCGACGGCATGCAGCCGACCCGCCGCGCCGCCGAGATCGCGCCGCGGCTGCGGCAAGGCCTGCTGCAATTGCAACTGGCGCTGACCCCGGCCGATTTTGTGCCCGAGCAGACAACGCGCCGGTTCACGATCATCTGCGGCGAATATGTCGGCGCGGTGCTGATCCCACCCCTGGTCGCGCGGCTGCGGGAGGCCGCGCCGCAGGCCGAAATCCGCATCCGGCCGTCCAATATGGGGGTCGCCGAGCCGCTGGTGGCGGGCCGCGCCGATCTGGCGATCGGCAGCTTTCGCCGGGTGCCGGAGTGGTTTTTGTGCGAAAGGCTGTTCGAAGAGACGCGGGTATGGGTGGTCAGCCAGCGCAATCCCGCCGCCTGGGAAGAGCTGACCCTCGAACGCCTGGCGGCGGTGCCGCATCTGATCATCTCGGCGGTCGGCGAAGACGAGCAGGCGGTGGCCGGCTATGTCGTCGATCACGGGCTCGAGCGGCTGGTCACGCGCAGCGAGGTCGGGCTGTTGCAGGGGGCGCTGGCGGCGCGCGGTCTGACCCGGGCGGTGGGGCTGACCACCCCGCATTTTCTCGCCGCGCTGGCGATTGTCAGCCATTCCGACATGGCCGCGCCGCTGCCGCGCCGGCTGGCGGCGGCGTTTGCCGGCATCTACGGGCTCAAGCTGTTCGAGCCGCCTTATGCCTCGCCGCCATTCACGATCATGGCGCTGTCGCATCACGAGCATGGCAACGACCCGGCGATCGCCTGGCTGCGCGCGATCGTGCACGAGGTCGCCGACACGTTGTGAGCCGCCGCCCCGCGCCCCGCGGCGCCCACGGCGCGGCATCGCCGGCGGCCGGATTGCCGCGGGTGCGACAAAGCCGGTTGCGGGCCGCGCCCGGGCCGGGCCATCATCGCCGGGTGTGCGAGGGGGAAGGGGGGTTCGGCGTGAGAAACTTCGCCCGGCCGCTGAGGCGCATGGCGAGGCCGGCCGCCGCCGCGACGAGGGCTTGCTGATGCGCGCCTTTCTCACCAGCCTGGCGATCCAGCGCCGGGTGGTCAAAGCCCTGATCATCCGCGAGACCTACACCCGCTACGGCCGCGATAATCTCGGCTTTGCCTGGCTCTTTGGCGAATTCCTGATCTTCGCGCTGCCGGTCATTTTGATGTGGCACTTGATCCGCGGCAAATACGAGCACCAGCTCCTGGTCGTGCCGTTCGTGTGGAGCGGCTACATGCCGATCATGCTGTTCCGCCACATCGGCGGTCACATGCTGCATCCGCTAAAACTCAACATGTCTCTGCTTTATCACCGCAACGTCACCCCGTTCGATGTCGTCGCCAGCCGGCTGTTGGTGGAGATCCTCGGCAATTACGGCGCTGCCATATTTTCATTCTTTCTGCTTTTTGCGCTCGGCCAGATCGGTTGGCCGTACAATCTGCCGCTGTTCTTTCTTGGCTATTTTTATATGACCTGGTGGTGCGTCTCGATCGGGCTGGTGATCGGCGCCTACAGCGAACGCGCCTCGATTTTGGAAAAGATCTGGCAGCCGGTTTCCTACATGTATCTGCCGGTCTCGGGCTTTTTCTTTCTCGCCGCATGGCTGCCATCATGGTTGCGCTCGATCGCGGTAACCTGGATGCCGGCGGTGCCATGCTACGAGATGATTCGCGCCGGTCTGTTCGGCCCGGTTGTCCGTTTCTATTACGACATCCCGCAGCTCAGCTTTATCCTCGCCGCGATCACATTGTTCGGCCTGCTCGGATTGCGCGATGTCCGCCACCATCTCATCAACGAGTAATCGCGGTCCGCTGCATATTGACCGCTTCCGTCGTGTTGACGGTCGACATGAATTTTCGTAATTGCTTTACGCGCGTCGTATCACGTTCGCTGTCGTCACTCTGTGCCGGGCGCGCCCTGACGCCGAACGGACTGGTCGATGCGCTGTGCGCGATCACGTGAACCGTCGATTACGTGCCCGAGGCCTCATTATTGGCCGCCCGGCATCGCGGGAATTGGATAAAGCAATGGTCTCTAGGCAAGAGGTCGTCTACGCTTATCGGCTGTTGCTTGGGCGCGAGCCTGAGAGCGAGGCTGCCATCGAAGGGCATTTGCGGGCGGAAAGCTGGCTCGACCTCAGGCAACGGTTTGTCCGATCCTCGGAATTTCAGGCGATTGTGGGTCGCGAGGTGGTTCGGCGCGAACAATACGAGAATATTTTCGCTGGTCCTGCCTCAGTAGACGTTGAAATTTCTGCAGAACATTTCAAGACTCTGCTCCGTCATATTAAGCAAGCATGGCAAGACATGGGCGAGAAACGACCGCACTGGTCAGTGCTGACCGCGCCCGAGTTCCAGCCTGATCGAATACAGGAGAATCTTAGTGCATTTTACGAATCGGGAATGCAGAGTTGGCTTGCATTGGAAAGAGCCGCGTCCCGTAGCGGGCGAGAGTTGCGCAGCGATTGGACCGCTTTCGAACTCGGATGCGGAGTGGGGCGCGTCACCGCGCAACTGGCGAAACACTTTCATCTGGTAGTTGCCTATGACATATCACTTCCACATATCAATATAGCGAAAGAATACCTGAATAAACGTTTGTTTAATAACATAGAGTTCTGCGTATTGAGTGAACTTGATCAACTTCAGAATCTTAAGCCATTTGATCTTTTTTATTCGATAATTGTTCTACAACACAATCCGCCACCTCTCATTTACCAGATTCTTAAAATTGTTTTCAGCAAACTAAAACCAGGCGGATGCGTATATTTTCAGGTGCCGGTCTCGAAAATTGGCTATCAATTCGTAATTGAAGATTACTTGCGCGGCTTGGCTCCGCACAACAAGGCCATGGAGACTCATATTTTGCCGCAGCGATTTCTGTTTGAGCTTATGTATAATAGCGGTGTAAGGGTTCTAGACATACAGAGAGACTTTTGGCAGTCTTCGCCTTACGTATCGTTGAGCTTATTTGGGGAGAAATCCGAATTGGGCTGAGTGTCGCCCTCGCTCCCTACCTCCACAAATTCGATTGTGTACCATCCGGATGCAGGTGCTTTCGATTTAGGTTACGGTGGGGCATCGCTTGAAGATGCGGGGTATTTCCGCGCTGCGGATTGCTTGCTGCGGGTCGCTCGGCGGGGGGGCGGAAGCATTTGTGCTCCCAGCAAAGCCACCGCAAAATCCGTGACGAGATATGAGGACCGTTCGAGGAGGAGCGGTTGCCGTTGGATTGCGCGATCCGCCGTGTTGACGGTCGACGTGAATTTTCGTAGCTGTCTATTACGTTGCATCATCGTCCGCTGTCGTCAGTCAGTTCCGGGCGCACCCTCAACCGCGAAAACGGAGTTGTCGATGCGTTTTGCGCGACCTCGCGAATTATCGATGGATACCGAACCGGAGCATCCTGCTTCGGAACTCTCCGCCAGAGGGTTGCGCGAGACCGGTGATAGCTATCGCGATCGGCGGATGTGGAGCGAAGCGGCTCGCTGCTATCGCGAATATCTCGCCGAGACTCCGGGCGACGCTGCAATCTGGGTGCAGCTCGGCCACTGTCTCAAAGAATCTGGTTCCTACCACGAGGCCGAATCAGCTTACGACCGGGCTTTGGCGCTCACCCCCGCAGACGATGATATCTACTTGCAGAAAGGGCACTTAGCGAAGCTAATGGGCTCGACCAACGACGCGATCTATTTTTACAAGAGGTCGCTCGCGTTGCGTCAGGACGACAACGACGCATTAAGGGAGTTACTGACGCTTGGCGCGTTTGTGGCGATCCGGGAGGTGCTACCGGCAGATGCTATGAAGCGGGCTAGTCCCCAACCGACGCTCTATCTCGATATTACGGACCTAATCGAATATGCAAAGCAGAATCCCTCACTGAGCGGAATTCAGAGAGTCGTAGGCAACCTTGCAAAGTGGTCGACAGCGCCCAGTGCAGGAGCGGATTTAAACATCCGGTTGGTTGTTCCGGAATACGATAGAGGTCGCATTTTTGTCGTCAATTCCTTTCTCGTGTCCGGATTGATTGATTTACTCCAACACTCGGGCTCTGACAGAGGCGCACTAGACGCAACGATACAGTCTGTATACGAGTCGCGATTGCAGGTTACCCCCGTAGCTGGAGACCTATTCGTCATTGCAGGCGCGTTCTGGATCTATGATCATTACGACATGATTGCCGCTTTGCGGATACGCGGTGTGAAATTTGGGGTGTTTATTCACGACTTGATTCAGCTAAAGAATCCAGAATATGTCCACAAAGAAGCGACACTCGTGTTTCGTAAGTCATTAATTGATATAATGATGGTTGCGAATTTTGTGCTGACGAACTCAGGCTACGTGGCAAGGGAGGTGGAGGATTTTCTTCGCTCGCGATTAAACATTTCGCTGCCCGTAAAAGCGATCCCGCTTGCGACTGAACTGCGCGCGACCGACGATCGAGATGGACAAATTGCGACCGAAATTATTGAGGTAAGCCGTGATGAATACGTTCTCTGCGTTTGTACCATCGAGGTTAGAAAAAATCATGTCTATCTGATACGTATTTGGGAACGGCTCATCAAAGAATTGGGAAACCAGGTGCCCCGGCTTGTGTTTGTAGGCAAGTGGGGTTGGGACGTCGAGGTATTACAAGAATACCTGGCAAATACGGACGCCCTAGACAATTGGTTACATATATTTAACGGCATCAGCGATCGTGAACTCGAATATCTCTACAAACATTGTTTGTTTACAGTATTTGTAAGCTTCGCGGAGGGTTGGGGTCTTCCGGTCGGAGAAAGTCTCGCACATGGGAAGCTATGTGTCGCATCCAATGCGGCATCAATTCCCGAGGTTGGGGGCGATCTTGTGCGCTACGTCGACCCGTTCGATGTTCAGGACGGTTATCGGGCTATCAAACAACTGGTGACTGACCGCGTCGAACTCAATCGCTTTACACAGCGGGTGCAGCGGGAGTTCCGGCCGAAGAGCTGGCGAGCCTTCTGCGCTGAGTTTTTTGGTGCGATCGACGAATTTCGCCAAGGGTTTTCCGACGAACTATCTCCTAATAATTGCAAATTGCCAACTGGAGAATTGTTGTTCATAGGCGATGACGATGTCAGTCGATTGGATGCTAGTGGAAGTCGCCTGATCACGGCGCGGATGACGCGCGCAGGTGGCTGGCATCCGGTCGAACATTGGGGTGTTTGGGCATCTGAGCGCCGTGCGCGCATCCGCTTTCTCACAGAACTTGCCGAGGGCGACGCGGTCAAAATTTATCTCCGGCTCCAGCAACCGCCTGGCTCAAAGGACGTGCGATGCCTCCTCCGCGTGGGAGGGATCGGAACCGTCCTGGACACGCTGTCAACCCATGCGACGTTTTATCAGGCAGAGGGTCGGGTGGCGACCGGCGGGGCGTTGGAGATATCGCTCGCCTTTACCGGTAAATTCGGAAAGCCGGATCATCGCGAGCTGTATCTTGGTCTCTCGGCGCTGGGGTTCTGCAGGAGCGAGGATCCGTTAGATCGCGTGGCTCTGCTCGAAAAGGTAACATTGTGTCAGATCGTGCATCCGCGCTTCAGCCTGCCAATTCCCGTTTCGGACGAATAACTAATGTCCGAATTTGATCGTCGGCCAATTCGTATGCTCAAACGTGAGCCAGTGAAAGTCCGAAACAGACCAAGCTCCTTGCAATTTGACCAACGTTGTCCACATTCTACAATCTATTTTATACCATCCTGGACCAGGAGCTACCGAATATTTGACCGTTGGACACCTCGACGATGCCTCAACGTCCTGTGCATCAAGCTGAAGCTTGGTGCGTTTGACCGGTGAAATCGCATTTCCGTTTTGCCAGCGCTCCCATCGAACCATTCCAAAATCGCGAGCAAAATAAAATCTCTCTAGATGGGCGTTCTGAGTCAAGTTAGGAGATGAACCTCCGAAATGCTCTGTTATAATGACGTCGAATATCCGGTCGCTCTGGGTTACGCGCCCGCCAATGACAACACGGATGGGAAATTCAACATTGTCACGACGATAACGTGTGTATGCGTCATTGAGATGGTCCGGGCAATTGATTGGCATACGGCCATTGCTTGTCTTCGCAATCGAGTTTTGCCAGCCATTTGTCGAAACCGACCCGTCAAAAAGAAGCCAGCCTAGCGCGTGGCTACGCATGGCCAGCGGACACCCTTCGCTGATAAACCACTGGACGCCCCCTCCGGAATCCTCGGTCATTACGATCGACGCCCATCCGCTGACGAGCAAAATCACCTGTCCCCCGTCGCCTCTGTCGAAGCGCCCAAAGGATCGCCCGGGAAGATCACCAAAGTCGAAAGTCTGTTCGATTACCGGTTCTCCGTCGACCTCGTCTAGCACAGCGTCACTTGCCTGCCGCGAGAGACCGGATTGCCGCTTATCCGCCCAGTCTCGCTTCTGATATGCCGCCCGATCGTGTAGCGTCTGAGGCCGCGTCGACACACATGCGTCTACAATGGGAATCTGATTGGTTGGCTGATATGCAGAATCCAGGCAGATCCCTTGGGTCAGAAATTCGATCATAGCCTCCTGGTCTAAACCAGCCGCGCGCGAAGGTGTAAGGCTAAAGGCCATTACCATCGCGAACGTCCAAGGTCCGGTCCATGTCACGCCCCACGCCATCTTGCACATTAACTCACTCCAAACGCATTGTTTTCTAGGAACATAATGTCAGCCACGGTCCTTCGCCTCTTATCCCGTGTCGCCCGATCCATTCGTAAAATCTGAGATCTTCGGTAATCTTGTCGTAAAGGTTGATCCGCGCACCAAAGGGCACGTCGGATAGGTTAATAAACTTTTTGGAAACATTTTGAGGCTGATAGTCTGAAATGCCCCGATATCTGAGAAAACGCCCTATATCCTGAAGCGGGACTATCTTAACATCGAGAATTATTGACGTTTCGATGGCCGATTGCAGGCGTCCTTCCATCCCAATGATTGTACATAACGGATTAAGGGGCAATATTTTATCAATGACATGCGGCACAAGAGTCAAAATCTTCTTCTGATCGTTCGGTTGAAAGTCGGTAGAAATCTCTAACGTATTCCGCCAAGACGTTACATCCGGATGTCCCGGATCCTCGGCCAGCAGCGTGAATACGTAATTCAGCCAGGAGATCGCTCCTTCTACCGGATGCCTAAGGATGGTGAAAACATTATCTCGACCACGTTTTAGTCGATTATTAATTATGCGCGCTGCTGGCGGATGCCCGTAGGTGATTACGTGTTGGACCGCCGGATGCGTTAGCCTGCAAATAACACCATGTAAGTATCGTAACGGTTCCGAAAACCAACCATTGTCATAACCTGGGTATAATTGCAAAGTGCAATATCTGCTGTCGCCCTGGAAGGCGTAGAACAGAGTTGTACCTCCAGTTTTCGGTACATGCAGGAAAAATTCCCGTATAAGATGGGGAAAACTCCTTTGTAGTAGAATGTCATGAGTAAGTAGGAATTCGTCGGAGCTGAGCATCATAGCGATGTACTCTGACGGGACCGGAACGGGGTAACTCGCATACTCTGGTATTTCGGGGCTGCGCCCTAATATTTCTTCATAATAGAATCTACTGTATCGTGCGGGGCCGTAAGCCTTCAGTGCGTCGTCAAGACGTTTTAGCCCGTGCATATATTCATCCGATGTCGAAAGGGCGTGAAATACGTGGCTTAATAATGATGTTTTGGTCAGGGAACTATTCGGCTCGAACATGGCGGTCACTTAAATCAGAGCTTTGAACAGACAATCATCGATGGGGCTCTCGCCGGGAATGAACGCGACGTTTACTAATTCTTTATGCCAGGGGTTGGGAAAGGTGTCTATGCGTTCACCGCATCGAACCGTGTCGAGGATATAAGCGCGGTAGTGGCGACACGCAAAATATCCAAAATAATCTTCGGGAGTACATCCAGACACGCGTTGTAGTTGCCCGGGCAGCACCTCGGACATGACTATTGGTCTGTCGCGATCAAGAATTCGAGTGGCGCCTTCCATTACTAAAAGTTCTGCGCCCTCGACGTCGATCTTGATGACATTCACGCGAGCGATACCCAAACTGTCCAAGGGACGGACCTCGATGGATTGGGTGTTCATACCTTGAAGTACAGAGTTTCCGCCAAGGCTCGCGGCGCCGCCGTTACCCGTGCCTGCGACCCAGGCAAGAAGTTCAGTTTTACTCTCTTTTGCGAGGCCGATCGGGTAGACGTCTATTAGGGAATTCAGATTATTCAAGGCGACCGTGCGCTGCAGGTATTCGACAGTTGGGCGATGGGGTTCAAACGCGTAGATGTGACCGTGCGAGTCAATGATAGTACTGGCGAGTAGGGTGTACCAACCCACGTTTGCGCCAATATCCAGGAAGACGTCGTCGTTTCGCAGGATGCGTTTCAGAAAATTGGTTTCGACCAGTTCGTACCCATCTTGCAGGCATCCTAGTGAGACAAAGCGATCGCTGAGGTCTATCCATAGTAGTCGCAATCCACCGAATACCGGTGCCGCGACCCAAACCGGGCGTTGGAACCATGAGGCCCTGGACTGGATGCAAATGCGGTCGAATTCTGCGGAGCCCAGGAGGATGCGTCTGAACTCCCTAAAATTATCCACTGCGGCGGCGGTTGCGTTGACGACGGCTTCGCTTTCGGGTTCGCGGCCGAGGATATAGCGATAGCCCCAGATTACTTCGTCGCGCGTTAACACGGCTGATCCTCGTTGGTGTACGTTCCGATGGGTAACCGACGCTTGTTGTAACATACCCTGAGGGGGCATAGAACCAGCCGGGAAAGAGGCCGATGCGGCTGATCGCGCGCGCCATCGCCGGTGCCCGGGGCCGCGACCGGCTCGATCCTGCCCGCTCACAGATAGGGGTCGCTCTGGGCGAGGTAGCCCTCGACAAAATCGCGCACCGCGGCCTCGAGCGGGGTGAAGGCCGCGCCATAACCCGCCGCCCGCAGCTTGCTGATGTTGGCCTCGGTAAAATACTGGTAGTTGGGCCGAATGGCCGGCGGCGTCTCGACATAGTCGATAACCGGCGCGACCCCGCACACCGCTCCCACCGCCGCGATCAGGTCGCGGAAACTGCGCGCCCGGCCGGTGCCGATATTGTAGAGGCCGCAGGGCGCCTCCTGGCGCAGCAGCCAGGCCATGACCGCCGCGCAATCCTTGACATAAACAAAATCGCGGCACTGCGCGCCATCGGCGTAATCCGGCCGGTGCGATTTGAACAGGCGCACCGGCTCGCCCGCCAGGATGCGGCGATAATTCTTGGCGACGAGGCTCATCATCTCGCCCTTGTGGTACTCGTTGGGGCCGAACACGTTGAAGAATTTGAGCCCGACCCAGGCCGGCGGGGCCATGCCCCGGGCCGCCTGGCGCAACGCCCAGAGGTCGAAGGCGTGTTTCGACCAGCCGTAGAGGTTGAGCGGCCGCAGCTGTTCGAGGGCGGAAATACCGCCGTGATCGTCAAACCCGTGCGCGCCGTTGCCATAAGTCGCCGCCGTCGAGGCGTAGACGAGCTTTTTGCCGGCGGCCGCACACCAGCGCCACAACCTGATCGAATAATTGAGGTTGCCGGCGATCATCGCGTCGGCGTCGACCGCGGTTGTCGACGAATTGGCGCCGAGATGGAAGACCGCTTCGACCCGGTCGCCAAAACGGTCGAGCCAGCCGAACAGACCGTCGATCGGCACGATCTCGAAAAACGCGCGCTTGGCGATGTTGCGCCATTTCTCGCCGCTGCCGAAGCGGTCGACGATGACCAGATCGTCCTGTCCCGCGGCGTTGAGCTGGGCGGCGAGCACCGAGCCGATAAACCCGCCGCCGCCGGTGATCACGATCATCGGCCTGATCCCGTTGCCGTCGGCAGGATCGGGGGGGGCTCGCAATCGCGATGGCGGCGGCGCATGATGGCGGCGAGGCATAAGCTAACGCATGGCCATGTCAAGCTCGGTTTCAGCCGCGATCCGCAACTATCTCGTCCAGTCCCGCGATGTGATCCAGAGGGCGCTTGACGACCCCGCCTTTGCCGCGACCCTCGCCGCCATCGCCGACCGCGTGGCGGGCGCGCTTGCCGCCGGGCGCAAGCTGTTGCTGGCCGGCAATGGCGGCAGCGCCGGCGACGCCCAGCACCTCGCCGGCGAATTTCTGTCGCGCTTCAATTACGACCGGGCGCCGCTGGCGGCGGTCGCGCTGACCACCGACAGCTCGGTGCTGACCGCGATCGGCAACGATTATGGCTATGAGCGCGTCTTTGAGCGGCAAGTGCTGGGGCTGGGTCAGCCGGGCGACGTGCTGATCGCGATCTCGACCTCGGGCCGGTCGCGCAATGTGCTGGCCGCGATCGCGGCGGCCCGCCGGCGCGGGCTGTTTGTCGTCGGCTTTACCGGCCAACACGGAGGCGAGATGGCCGCCGCCTGCGATTTGTGCCTGTGCGCGCCGGCCGCCGATACGCCGCTCGTCCAGCAGCTGCATATCACTGCCGGCCACATTTTGTGCGGCCTTGTCGAAACCCGCCTGTGTCCCCAGGAGGATGGCGCGAATTCTGGTGCTGCCGGAAAGGATTGAACTTTCGACCTCTCCCTTACCAAGGGCGGCATCTATAAGCTAACAGATTGATTTTCCTACATTGTTACCCTCCATTGATGGGCTAAAACGGGTTCATTTTCACGCTCTGTTCACGCCTGTTTGTACATTCGTACAACCGAACCTCCCCTATATTTACGGTAGCGGCAATGTTACTACGGTAGTAACCGGCATCGTTACCGTCATCACCTCGCTATTTCAGTAGGGCGATCCGTATGACAGCGACGGCGGCGTGGGCAGGTATCTCGGCATCGGGTTCCCGAACCCGTCGGTTTGGGGTATCGGCGGCGGCGGTGGGGGGACCTCGATATAGACCTGCGGCTGATTATCCCAGAACCCGCCGATCCGTTGCGACGGAGGCGGCGTCACCGGGATGAAGGTCGGCGTCGGTGCAGGGCTGGGCAGGTAAGATTGCGCGGCGGCAGGAGCGGCGACGAGTGTGAGCGCCAGGACCAGTTTTTTACGATTGAACATTGGACCCATTCCTTTTTGAAAGCTAACTACTTGATTTAGTTGGTGCTGCCGGAAAGGATTGAACTTTCGACCTCTCCCTTACCAAGGGAGTGCTCTACCACTGAGCTACGGCAGCCCGGGCCCGCCACGCCCGACCAGGCACGACCCGGCGACAGATACAGAACCTCGCCCGTTTTGGCAAGGCGGGGGCGGGGCGGTTGCGGAAAACGCCCCTTAACCGCTGTTGGCCGCGGCCGCGGGCGGGCCGAGCGGCTTGACAGGCCGGGCTCGCTCTTGTTGCATTGCGCAATGAAAAAGACCCCGCATTTGTCGCCCCGCTCCCAAGCTGCGCGCGCCGAACGTGACCAAAGACGGGCGCGCGCATTGCGCGAAAATTTGCGGCGGCGCAAGCTGCAGGCGCGCGCCTCGGGCGATCGCGCGCCCGGGTCCGGGATCTTGAGCGGCGGCGCGCTCTCCAGTACAAGCGCAGGCGGCGGCGAGGTGCCCCCCGAGTGACCGTTTACCGCCGCCGCCGGCCGCGACGGCGCGGGGAGCCGAGATTATGGACCGAATGCGCATCATTGGCGGGGTGCCGCTCGAAGGCACGATCCCGATCGGCGGCGCCAAAAACGCCGCCTTGCCGCTGATGGCGGCGAGCCTGCTCAGCGACGAAACCTTGCGTCTCGAGAATGTTCCCGATCTTGCCGACGTGGCGGCGATGGCCAATCTGTTGGCCCAGCACGGCGTCGACATCGAGCGCGGCGAGTGGCCGGGGCCCGGCGATGGCTGCCTCGAATTGTCGGCGGCGCACATCACCTCGGTGACCGCACCCTACGACCTGGTCCGCAAGATGCGCGCTTCGGTGCTGGTGTTGGGGCCGCTGGTGGCGCGTTGCGGGCGGGCCCGGGTATCGTTGCCGGGCGGCTGCGCAATCGGGACGCGGCCGATCGATCTTCACATCAACGGCCTGCGCAAATTCGGCGTTGAGATCGAGCTCAGCGGCGGCTATGTCGAGGCGCGCGCGCCGAAGGGGCTGCACGGCGCCGAAATCGTGTTCCCGTTTGTCTCGGTCGGGGCCACCGAGCAGCTGTTGATGGCGGCCACGCTCGCCGAGGGCGAAAGCGTTTTGATCAACGCCGCACGCGAACCCGAGATCGGCGATCTTGCCGAATGTCTCGTCAAAATGGGGGCCCGCATCGACGGGGTGGGCAGCGACCGGCTGCATGTGACCGGGGTCGGCCGGCTGCATGGCGCGGTTCACCGGATAATCCCGGACCGCATCGAGACCGGAACCTTCATCATGGCGGCGGCCGCGACCGGCGGCGATGTACGATTGACCCATACCCGCCCCGATTTTGTGACTGCGGTCATCCGGCGGCTCGATGGCGCCGGGATCGAGCTGACCACGGCCGAGGACAGCATCCGGGTGCGGCGCCGCGGCGACGGGCTCGACGGGGTCGATGTGACAACCGAGCCCTATCCCGGCTATCCGACCGACCTGCAGGCGCAGTTCATGGCGCTGATGACGACCGCGCGCGGCGTTTCGTTGATCACCGAAACGGTGTTCGAAAACCGCTTCATGCATGTGCCCGAACTCGCCCGGATGGGAGCCAATATCACGGTCCAGGGCGCCTCGGCGCTGGTGCGCGGCGTGCCGCGCCTGATCGGGGCGCCGGTGATGGCAACCGATCTGCGTGCCTCGGTGTCGCTGGTCATCGCCGGTCTGGTGGCCGAGGGCGAGACCGTCATCAACCGCGTCTATCACCTCGATCGCGGCTACGAGCGGCTCGAGGATAAGCTGGCGGCATGCGGCGCCCGCATCGAAAGACTGCGCGATGGCGCCTGACGACAAGCCGGCGCTCAAACTGCGCGCGGAGGATGCCGACGATCTCGCGGTGCTGTCGGCGTGTTTGCAGGACGCGCTGGTTGCGGTTCGCGACCTTGGCTATTTCGCTGTGGAACAGGAATTCATTTTTGTCGCCAACCGATTTCGCTGGGAAAGCGGCCTGCGCTCCCCGGGCGATCACGAGGGGCACGAGCGGGTGCTGTGCGGCGTCACCTTCGGCCAGGTCAGGGCGGTTTCCTATCGTGGGTTTCGCCGCAGCGACGAGGACCGCATTCTGTGTCTGTTGGCGATCCGCGCCGAAGCCGACGCCGATGCGGTGACAATCGTGCTCGAATTTGCCGGCGGTGCGGCAATCCGGCTCGATGTTGCGGCGGTTTCGTGTCGCGCGCGGGATTTGGGCGACCCGTGGCCGACCCCCTGGGCTCCGCGCCATGAGGAGGGGGAATGAGCGCGACCGGTGATCGGCTGATCATGGCTCTGCCCAACGGCCGTATCCTCGCCGAGGTGATGCCCTTGCTGCGCCGTGCCGGCATCGAACCGGAGCCGGCGTTCGAAGACCCGGACAGTCGCCAGTTGCGGTTTTCGACCAGTGCGCCCGACCTCGACTTGATCCGGGTGCGCAGTTTTGACGCCGCAACCTTTGTCGCCTTTGGCGCCGCCCAGCTCGGCGTGGCCGGTAATGATGTGCTGATGGAGTTCGACTATTCCGAGATCTATGCGCCGCTCGATCTCAATATCGGTCATTGCCGCATCGCTGTCGCCGCACCCGCGGATTGGGTTGCACGCGCCGACGGGGCGCGCCCCAGCCATATCCGCATCGCGACGAAATACCCGGAAATCGCGCGCCGCCATTTCGGCGCTCGCGGCGTCCAGGCGGAATGCATCAAGTTGAATGGGGCGATCGAGCTGGCGCCGCGGCTTGGCCTGTGCCGGCATATTGTCGATCTGGTCCAGACCGGGGCGACCTTGCGCGCAAACGGGCTCGCCGAAATCGAATGCATCGCCGAGGTCAGCTCGCGGCTGATCGTCAACCGGCCGGCGCTGAAAACGCGTCCCGAAGAAATCGGCGGCTGGATCGAGCGTATCCGTGCGGTTGTCGAGGAGCGCTGTTGATGCCGCAGCGATTGGCCACCCGCGGTCGCGGTTTCGAAGCCGATTTTTGCCGGCTCATCGAGATCAAGCGCGAAGCCGCGGCTGATGTCGATGCGGTGGTGGCGGCGATCATCGATGATGTGGCGCAACGCGGCGACGCGGCCTTGTTCGACCATACGCGCCGTTACGACGGGGTCGATCTGAGCGGTTGCGGGCTGCGGCTGACGGCGGCGGAGATCGCCGCGGGTGCGGCAGCGGCGCCGGCCGAAACCGTCGCCGCGCTGCGGGTTGCGGCCGAGCGCATCGACAGCTTTCACCGCCGCCAATTGCCGCAAGACATCGACTATGTCGACGCGCTGGGGATCAGGCTCGCCACCCGCTGGCGTCCGCTCGACGCGGTCGGGCTCTATGTCCCGGGCGGGACCGCTTCCTATCCGTCCTCGGTGCTGATGAACGCGATCCCGGCCAAGGTGGCCGGCGTGCAGCGGCTGGTGATGACGGTGCCGGCGCCGGGCGGCACCCTCAGCCCGCTGGTTCTGGCCGCTGCGCAGCTCGTCGGGATCGCCGAAATCTACCGCATTGGCGGCGCCCAGGCGATCGCCGCGCTGGCCTATGGCACCGCGACAATCGCGCCGGTCGACAAGATCGTCGGACCGGGCAACGCCTATGTCGCGGCCGCCAAGCGGCGGGTGTTCGGCCGGGTCGGCATCGACATGATCGCCGGTCCGTCGGAAATCCTGGTTTGTGCCGACGCCACCAACGATCCGCGCTGGATCGCCGCCGATCTTTTGTCACAGGCCGAGCATGACGAGGCGGCGCAGGCGATCCTCTTCACCGACGATGACCGGTTCGCCGATGCCGTGACCGCCGCGGCCGCAGATCATCTGAGCCGCCTGCCGCGCGCCGGTATCGCGCGCGCCAGCTGGGATAAACACGGGGCCATCCTGCTCGTGCGCGACTGGCGCGAGGCGCCGGGATTGATCGACCGCATTGCGCCCGAGCACCTCGAATTGGCGCTGCCCGAGGCCGAGGCCGAGGCGATTGCCGCAAAAGTCCGGCATGCCGGCGCGATCTTTCTCGGCCGCTGGGCGCCCGAAGCGGTCGGCGATTACATTGCCGGTCCCAATCATGTCTTGCCCACCGCCCGCAGCGCGCGCTTTGCCTCCGGCCTCGGCGTTCTCGATTTTATGAAGCGCTCGTCGCTTGTGCGCTGCGACGCAGCCGGCTTCGCCGCTCTCGCCCCGGCCGCGATCCGGCTCGCCAAGGCCGAGGGCCTGGACGCGCACGCGCTGTCGCTGTCGATCCGGCTCGATCCGCGCGCTTGAGGCTGAACCGAGCGTGCTGACCGAACCCGCCATCGCCGCTGACCGAAACCAGCGCATCGCCTCGATCACCCTCGACGAGCATTCGGTCGTGCGGCGCAACGACAACATCGAGCACGAGCGCGCGACCGCGATCACCGATCTGCTCAAGGACAATTTCTTTGCTCCGACCTCGGGCCAGCGCGGACCGTTTGCCCTTCATCTTGCGATCGAAGAAAACCGGCTCAACCTTAACATTCGCTCAAGTGCCGACGGGTCGATGGAAACGGTCGGGCTCCCCCTCGTCCCGTTCCGCCGCATCGTCAAAGACTATTTCATCGTCTGCGAAAGCTATTACGAGGCGGTGAAGGGCGGTCGTCTGGCGCAGGTGGAAGCCATCGACATGGCGCGGCGCGGCCTTCATAACGAGGGATCAAGCCTGCTGATGGAGCGGCTCGCCGACAAGGTCGCGATCGACCTGGCCACGGCGCGGCGCCTGTTCACACTGATCTGCGTGCTGCATTTGCGGGGGTGAGGTGCCGTGACGGCGCCACCGCTGGTGTTGGCCTCGGCATCGCCGCGTCGGCTCGAATTGCTGGGGCAGATCGGGATCGTGCCCGATCTCGTCGATCCCGCCGATATCGACGAGACCCCGCAACCCCACGAATTGCCGCCGGCCTATGCGCTGCGCATTGCCCGCGACAAGGCGTTGCGGGTGGCGCTGCGGCATCCCGGCGCCTTGGTGCTGGCGGCCGACACCGTTGTCGCCTGCGGACGCCGGATCCTGCCCAAGACCGAAGACGAGGCGGCCGCCCGCCGCTGCCTCGAATTGCTGTCGGGGCGTCGCCACCGGGTCCATTCCGGGGTGGCGCTGATCGACCCCGACGGGCGCGCGATGTTGCGCCGCGTCGACAGCCGGGTCGCGTTCAAGCGGTTGAGCGAGGAGGAAGTCTCGGCCTATCTGCGGTGCGAGGAATGGCGCGGCAAGGCCGGCGGCTATGCCATCCAAGGCCGCGCTGCGGCGTTGATCCGGTTTGTTTCCGGCTCCTATTCGAATGTCGTCGGGCTGCCGCTGTTCGAAACCGCGCAGCTTCTCGCCGCTCGCGGCTACCGCCCGCAATGCGCCGAGAACTCCTAGTCTCCGCGGCTCCCGGCGAATGGCGCGCCGCCCTTCTCGAAGACGGAACGCCGGTGGCGCTGCGAATCGAGCGCGGCGACGGCTTCGAGGCGGGCAGCGTTCATCTTGGCCGGGTGGCGCGGCTGGTGCCGGCGCTGGATGCGGCGCTCGTCGATATCGGCGGCGAACGGCCGGCATTTCTGCCGCAGAGGGGGATCGTGCCGCGCGGTCGTCGCCTTGCCGAAGGCGAGCCGGTGCTGGTCCAGATCCGGCGCGAGGCGCAAGACGGCAAGGCGGCACAGTTGACGACCGATTTCGGCGAGATCGTCGATGCCGCCCGGCGCGCCGGCGCCGCGGCGCCGCCACAGCGCCTGTTTCCGGCGCCGACGATCGCTGCTGCGCTGGCCGGCGTGCTGCCGCCGATCGCGGAGATTTTGGTCGATGAGTTGTGGGCGGTTCCCGAGCTGCGGGCGGCCTTTCCCGACGCCGCCGTCAGGCATGCTCCGGAAGGCGAGTGGCCGCTCGACCTCGACGCCCTCGTCGAGGCAGCGTTGGCGCCCTCGATCACCCTGGCCCAGGGTGCCTCGGTGCATTTTGTCCCGACCCCCGCCGCGGTCATGATCGATGTCGACAGCGGCAGCCCGGAGACGGGATCGCCGGCACGGGTGGCGCTAGCCACCAACCTCGCCGCCGCCGCCGCGATCGCCCGTCACATCCGGCTGCGCAACCTGGCGGGCGGGATCGTGATCGATTTTGTCGGCGTCGAGCAAAGCGGGGCCCGCGGACGGCTGCGCGCGGCTCTCGCTGATGCGCTCGCGGCCGATCCGATGGCCCCGCAGATTCTCGGCTGGACCCGGCTTGGCCATCTGGAACTGGTGCGGCGCCGGCGAACCCGTTCGCTTGCCGCGCTGCTGCTCGAGCCGGCAGGCGGCGGATCGATCAAGACCGCGGCGACGGTTGCCTTCGAAGCGCTGCGGGCGCTGCGCCGGGCGATGAGGTCCGAACCGGGCCGCGCCTTTCGCCTGACCGTCGCGACCGAGGTGGCCGCCGCCCTCGCCGGCGAAGCCAGGCCCGCGCTGGCGGCGACCGAACAGCGCTTCGCCCGAAAGATCGCGGTGACCGCGGCGAATTGCTGGGCACGCCACCGGTTTGAGATCACGCCGCTCTGATTATATCGGTCGAGGTCATGGACGATTCGCCGCCTCCGCCGTCGCGCCCGTGCCCGATCTGCGGCAAACCCGCGCGACAACCCTACCAGCCGTTCTGCTCGCGACGCTGCGCGCAAATCGATCTCGGTCGTTGGCTCAAAGGCGCCTACCGCATCGAAACCGACGAGAGCCCCGACGACGACGAGGTCGAGCGCTGACCCGCCGAACGCAACGGTTGACCCGTCCCGGCGCGGCCGCGAGCATGGGGTGGTCATCGACCGGGGGACGAGCCCGCCATGCCGCCGCCAGACCGGTATCGCGTCATCTATGCCGATCCGCCATGGACCTTCGCGACTTATTCGCACAAGGGCAAAGGCCGCAGCGCGGAGGCGTATTACGATTGCATGTCGCTCGATGCGATCAAGGCGCTGCCGGTTGCGGAATGGGCCGCGCGCGATTGCGTGCTGCTGTTATGGGCGACCGACCCGTTGTTGCCGGCGGCGTTCGAAGTGATCCGCGCCTGGGGCTTCACCTACAAAACCGTCGGCTTTTATTGGGCCAAGCTGAACAAATCCGCATCGCGGCCATTCGATGCGGAGCGCGATTTTTTCACCGGGCTCGGTTTCTGGACGCGCGCCAATCCCGAATTATGCCTGCTCGCCACCCGCGGGCATCCGAAGCGGCGGCGGGCCGACATCAGAAAGCTGATTGTCGCCCCGCGCCGCGAACACAGCCGCAAACCCGACGAAGCCTACGCGCGCATCGAGGCGCTCTGCGAGGGCCCGTATCTCGAACTCTTCGCACGCAATGCGCGGCCGGGCTGGGACCGCTGGGGCAGCGAGGCCGAGCTGCGGCGGATCGGCCCGCGCCGCTGGCCCGCGATCGGCTATCCCGAGATGCCCAGCCCGACTGGCTGATAGCGGCGTCGGGCGCGGCCTTCATCGAGGATCAATCGCTCCGCTGCAGATTGCGCGTATGCGGGATCGAGGGCGGGTGGCGCTATGATCGGCTGGGCCTTGCGCTGGCTGGGTTTCGTCTGCGGCGTGGCGCTGTTATGGGCGGCGGTGGTCGATCTCGGGCCGCGGCTGGAGCCGGCGAAAGTTGCCGGTGCCGATGCGCGCACCGCAATCACGACCGATGCGACGGCCACCGCGCCCGCCGTCGGTATCCTCGTCTATCCGGCCGACGCCCGTGGTGAGGTCATCCTCGATGCCGTCGTCAACGGCGCGCCGGTGCGGTTTCTGGTCGATACCGGGGCGAGCCTGGTGACCTTGACGACGGGCGATGCGCGCGCCGCCGGGCTTGATCCGCGCCAGCTCGTGTTCAACGCGCGCGCCAGCACGGCCAATGGCGAGGTAGCGATGGCGCCGGTCACGTTGCGCGAGGTCCGACTGGGACAGCTCGTGATCGCCAACGTCCCGGCTGCGGTCATCGCCAATCTCAGGATCTCACTGCTGGGCATGAGCTTTTTGTCCCGCCTGCAGGGTTATGAGATGCGCGGCGGCAAGCTCACGATCACCTGGTAGCTTGTCATTGCCCGATCGTCACGGGCGCCGCGGCCGCCGCGTTGGACGGCGTGCCGCGATCGGCGGCTGGCTAAGGCGCCGGGCCAGCCGGGCCGGTCGCCGCCGACGCGGCAGGCGGGGTCCGGGTCGGGCTGCAATCCGCGAGGCGCAGGCCCTGGCTAGATTCCGTAGAGGTTTTCCGGTGCCGCGGATTTTTTGCCGTGCTCGACCTCTTTGACCGCGGCGATCAGCTTGACGTGGCTCGGCGTTGGCACGCCGACTTCGGCCCCCTTGGCCGCGATCACGCCATTGATGAAATCGATTTCGGTGCGGCGCCCCTTGTACATGTCCTGGCCCATCGACGGGCGCGCCAAATCGCTGCGCGTGTTCGAGTTGAGGCTCGCCATGATCTGGCTTTCGATCTCGTCGAGGGCCCTGGCGTCGCCCTCGGCGGCGCGGGCCAGGGTCTCGGGATCGTGGTTGCGAATGTGTTCGAGCTCGTAGCCAAGCGCTTGTCCGACGCGCACGCCCTCGCCGGCCAGCCGGATGCTCAGGCGGCGGATCTTCTCGTCGCGGCTCATCTCGTTGCCAGACATGCCGGTCGCGGCCGCCACCCCGTTGGCCATGCCGTTGACGCACAGTTTCGACCAGCGTTCGCCCCAGAGATTGGTCGTGGCCTTGACCGTGTCGACGGTCGCGATGATTGCCGCCAGCTCCTCGAGCCGCTTGGTGATGCGGCCATGCGGTTCGCCGACGCGATAAACTTCGTAGGTCGAGGCGCCGCGCGCCGCGGTGCGCCGCACCCGGCCAGGCGCGTAGAGCTCGGCCCCGAGCAGGGCCGGGATGCACCCCACCGTCTTGTCCCAACCGACGATGCCGGCGATGCGCTCTTCGTTCATGCAATTCTGCAGCGAGACGACATAGCCGTCGGGCCCCAGATATTGGGCGATCAGCCGCGTGGCCCATTCGGTGTCGTAGGATTTCATCGCCACCATCGCGATATCGATCGGCTTCTCCTTGGCGAGCTGTTGCACTTCGGTCAGATGCATCGTCCGCGGCCGCGCGCAGACGAATTCCTCCTGCGTCATGCCCTCGAGCGCGAGCCCGTCGCGACGGATCGTCTCGACATGCTCGGGCCACGGATCGATCAGGACGACATCAAACCCGTTATGGGCAAGGTGGCCGCCGGTATAGCCGCCGATGGCACCGGCGCCGATAACCGCAATGCGCTTTTCCATGAGGGGCTCCCTTGCTTTGCGCTGGGGACGAAGCTTAGAGCCGCATTCCGCCGCTCGCAATCGCGGGCGTCTGGTTGGCGGCCGCCCCGGCTTGAGCGCCAATCCAGCATCCGGATTTGAGTTTCGGCGCCCGATCGAATGCCTTTCTCGGCATGTCTCGGCATGCCGCCGCCGCAAAATTGCGTTGCGATCGCAATGTCGGCGACTCCGGCTCAACCTTGCTTTTTGATGCGAAACAGGGCGGCAAAGTTAGTCTGGTCCAAAAACTCCAGCCGGTCCGGCAAGAAATGGCGGAGGTTCCCCGCCAGCCCGGCATTGAGGACCAAGACATAGTCGAACCGCGAACGCCAATTCGCGACATAGGGAAAATTCTTCAGATCCGCGGCGGGAATGTTGTCGAGGGCAAGACCTTGGTAGCGGGGCAGCGCACCATTGGCGACCGCCAGCTGGTCGAAAGGCGGTAAGACCGCAAGCGGTTGCTTGCTGTCGGAGGAGAATAACAGCGGCCAAAACGCGTGCCGTTCGATCGTAATCAACGCGCCGATGAACCAATAGGTCGGGATGCCCGTAATCGAAAGAAACCGGCCGGTCGGAGCGCCCGGTTGCAGAGCCGGGTCTCCCCAAGCCGCAAACCGGCCGCCCCCGGGCCCCTGCGCAACCACGACCAGCACCCGGCTTCCCGGCGGGATCGGCTTGATTGTCTCGCGCACCGCCGCCAAATCCGGGCGTTCGTTATACCAGACCCAGGCCACCGATCCGGTTCGCACCAAAAACAGCGATACCATCGGTATGCCGATTGCCAATATTGCCGTTCTCGGCAGGTTCCGGGGATCGAACACGCAAAAAATCAGAAATCCGAGAAAAATGACAAATCGTACGTCGACGAATGTCGCGGTCTTGGTTTCGCTCGGCAAATAGGGATAGGCGATGAACAGCGCTGCGGCCACTGTCGCCGCTGTACGTGAAACGTTCGAGCGAGCGTAGATACCCACAACAAACAAAATAATTGTTAATATACCGGCGGTGACTAAATCTAATATTGGATAATAATTAAGAACCGGTGATAGGAGAAATTTGAGCTTGTCTATTCCGCTGACCCATGAATTGTCGACCGGCGCTGTGGCGAGCGGCGAGGCCAGATAGAGCCCGAACGGCGCCAATGCGATTAGGGCAAAGCCGCTGCCTTGGATGAGCAGCGCTCGGCCAAGGCGTCGCCAGTCCGGCCAGGCTTCACCGACATAAAACATCTTGTGGACGAATATGATAAAAAGCAGCAACGCACAGCCGACGATGTGCGTAAAGAATGCAACAATGGTACAGGCGGCGCCAATCACCGTGTTGGTGATCGGGTTGCGGCGCAGGGTTTTACAGAAAACCGCCGACGATAATAGCGCCACGCCGTACGACAAAAGTACGTTATGGAAACCCAGAAAAAAGATAAGATTATACGCGACCATCAGCGAGCCGAGTGGCCAGAAACTTAGCCGTTGAAAAAGAGCGCGATGATAGGCGATTGTTCCATAAACCGGGAGAAGAAGAGTAAGCGCCAGCATTATCCGGCCGGCTATGTGCAAGGGAAGGAACGAGAGGCTCCACGGCACCAATAGATCAATGCCGAGGTTGGGAATGATTTCCCACCGCGGCTTATACATCTTGGACAGCCACGGATCGGAAGCGCCATGGGCGAGAACGTAAAGCCGCGCCAAATGGTTGGGGTAATCGACGATCGGCGGGATTTCGATCGTCAACAACGGCGCGACCAGCACGCAACTGCCTAAAAACAATACGGTCCAAAACAGCAGCCTGTGGTTGCGCATGACCGCGAGTCGGCTGAATGACGGCCGGCGCCGGTCGATCCGGTGCGGAATTGCGCTCACGGGCGGTTGCACACGAGACCGCCCGCGCCGTCAGGTGACGGAAAAGGCGGTGGGCGGCGCCGGGTCGCGATTTTCGTGGTTTGCGACATTCCCAACGATCGCGGCCGGTTCGCGGCCATGATCTCGATTTCGACCGGCGTCGACAATGGCGGATCACACCGTCTCGGTAAATGGCGAGCATGGCCAGCGATGGGCGTTCTCCGGCGACGGAGCGTACCGGTCGACCACGAGATCCCGTGCCGGCGTTTGCCGGCTGAGTTTGTCGGGGCGGCCCCACGATCGGTGCCGGCGGGACGGCGATTTCCCGCGCGGTTTCCCGAGCTTGGTTATCCGCGGGAGGCAGATTGATGTAGGATAAGCGACGTTCAGCGCAGTCAAAGGATGAGATCGCGTCGGAGCGATGGCAAGGCGGCCCCGCCGGTGATCGCAGGGCTCAATAAACAGCAACCTTCCGGATAACCACCAAGGAGCTCAGCTATGAATTGGACCGAGCGGCGCGAGCGCTTTCGCGCCATCTTGTCGGGCAACCGCTGCGTGCACCCGGCCTCCGTCTACGACGCGATCTCGGCGCGCATCGCCGAGGATCTGGGGTTCGAGCTGGGCATGTTTTCGGGTTCGGTCGGATCGATGGCGGTGCTGGGCGCCCCCGATCTTGTCGTCCTGACCTTGCGCGAATTTGCCGATCAGGCCTACCGCATTTGTCGCGCCGGCAATCTGGCGCTGCTCGTCGATGCCGACCATGGATACGGCAATGCGCTGAGCGTGCGCCGAACCGTCGAGGAGTTGGAGACCGCCGGGGTCTGTGCGCTGTCGATCGAGGACACGGTATTGCCGCGCCCTTACGGCAATGACGGCAAACCCCGCCTCAGCAGCGTCGAGGAAGGGATCGGCAAGATGCGGGCGGCGCTGTCGGCGCGGCAGGACCCGAACCTGGCGATCGCCGGCCGCACCAGCGCCCTGGCGATTGCCAATCTCGATGAGGCGGTCACCCGCGCCAAGGCTTACGAGGCGGCCGGTGTCGACGCCATCTTTCTCGCCGGCGGCGTCACGGTCGAGGCGGTCGAGGTCGTCTCGTCGGCGATTCGCCTGCCGCTGATCCTCGGCGGCGGCAGCGGCCAGCTTGGAGACCGCGAATGGCTCGCCGCGCACCGCGTGCGCGTGGCGCTGCAAACCCATGCGCCGTTTTCGGCGGCGGTGCAGGCGGTCCATGACACGCTCAAGGCGCTGCGTGACGGCGTCCCGCCGCGGGAGCTCAAAAACATCGCATCGCCCGATATGATGCGTCGCGTCACCCGTGCCGAGGATTACCAGCGCTGGACGCGAGACTATCTCGGCGGGCAATAATCCCGGCGTGGCGGCAGGCAATGGCCGCGGCGATTGTGCGCGCCGGTGCGTTTGGGTAGAACCTCCGCGCGAATTTATCAAACTCGGCGCGTGACGGGCCGATCGACCGCCGGCTCGTCTTGGCCGAGACGCTCCCGCCGCGCAGAAGAGTCAATCCGTGCGATCAGTCCTGCCGCTGCTTGTGGTCCTCGCAATCGCTGCCTGCGCCGCGCAACCGCCGCCGCAACCGGGAACGCTGCTCCTCAACAACCCGCATTTCGGCCCGACCCATGTCGAAGCGGTGATCACCGCCAACCCGGACTGCGCCTCGCGCGGTCCGGGTTATGTCTCGAGCTATGATTTCGTGCTGCCCAACAACGCCACCCGGATCATCACCGTGCCGCCGGGCGACGAGGTCTGCTGGCGCCGCGACCGCAACCCTGACCAGCCGGTCCCCGGCGAATGGTCGGATTGGGACCGTGCCTATGTCGCGCCGGGGAGGACGATCGAGGCAGACATCTGAGGATTGCCGCCCGGCCCGGCGCCGGTTCAGGGCTCGAGGCTGAACCGGATCCCGACCGAGACAGTGAGGCTCGCCTGCGCCATATCGGCCGGGAAGGGGGGCAGGACGGCGTTGCGCATCATCGCGCTGAGGGCGGCGTCGAGATCGGCGTAACCGGTGCTGCGCACGATCGCGAATGCGGTCACCCGCCCGTCGCGCGCGACTGAAAAGCGGATCACGGCACGACCCTCTTCGCCATTGTCGCGGGCGCTCTCGGGATAGCGCTTGTGGGCGTTGAGCCAGGCGCCGAGCAGGGCTTCGTAGTCGCGCATCGCCGCTGCAGCCGCCGCGGATGGCGGCGGCAGCGCCGCCAGCTGACGGGGTTGGGCGGGCGTCGCCGCGCTGGACGGTCGCGTGGTCTCGGGGAGCGTCGGCGGCGGCGACGGCGAGAACGGCGGCGGTTCGCGCGCCGCAACCGGCGGCGGCACGCGTCGCGGCGGCGTCGCGGCGCGGGCAACAGGCGGCCGGCGTCGCGGCACCGGCGGCTTGGGCGGCGGCGGCAGGGGCAGCGGCGCCGCGGTCTCGGTCTCCGGCGCCGGTACGGGCGGCAGGGTAGGTGCGATTGCTAACGGCGGTGGGGTGGGCGGCGGGGGCGGCGGTGTGTGTATCGCGCCGGGTGGCGGCGGGGCGGGCGGCGACGGTACCGGCGGCGGCGCTGGCTGTGGCGCGGGGGCGAGGCTCGCCGGCAAGGCCGGGGCAAATGCGACCGTTATTCCCGCCGGGGGCGCCGGCGCCGGCGGTGGATTGGGCGCCGGCAACAGCAGTAACAATCCGATGACAATCGCATGTCCCGCCAGCGAGGTTGCCAGCGGCCAACGGAATCCGCTCACTTTGCCCCGGCTGCCTGCGCCACCAGCGAAACTTTGGCAAACCCGGCGCGGTTGACTTCGCTCAGCAGGTCCATCAGCTGCGCGTAAGTTACCGAGCGATCGCCGCGGACATAGACGAGGCGATCGGGATCCTCGGACGCGAGCGCGGCAAGCCGGGTTTCGAGTTCGTCCGGTGCGGTCGCGTTGTCGCCGATAAAGACCTCGCCATTGCGGGTGAGGCTCAAAACCACCGGCTGCTTTGTCGCGGTGATCGGCGCCGCTCGCGTTTTCGGCAGATCGAGCGGCACGCCGACCATCAGCAACGGGGCGGTGACCATGAAGATCACCAGCAGCACCAGCATGACATCGACCATCGGCGTCACGTTGATCTCGGCCAAGAGCCGGTTGCGGTTGTCGCCCCCGTCATCCGGCGGCATCACCGTGGCGGCCATGGTTCAGCCCTCCACGGGCGGCCGCGACAGCAGAACGCTTGCCCGGATGATCAACGCGTTCATCCGTCCGGCCAGACGCCCGAGCTCGACCGCGATCTTGTTGTAGGCAACCACCGCCGGGATCGCTGCGGCCAGACCCATCGCGGTCGCGAACAACGCCTCGGCGATGCCCGGCGCCACCACCGCGAGGCTGGTGTTGTTGGCGGCGGCAATGCCGGTGAAGCTGCGCATGATGCCCCAGACCGTGCCGAACAATCCGACAAACGGGGCGGCCGAACCGAGGGTCGCGAGAAACGGCAGGCGGGCCTCGAGCCGGCGCTGTTCGCCGGCAAACGCCAGGCGCATCGCCCGCTCGATCCGTTCGCGGCGCTCGCCCGGCGGCTCGGGCGAAGAAGGCGACGGCTGCTCGCGCTCCTCCCAGCCGGCGGCAAAAACCGCCGCGGCCGGATCGTTGCGGTCGCTGCGACCGGCCGGCGCCACCAGTTCGGCGGGCGATTTCACAGCCGCAAGCCGCGCCTCATGCGCGCGCAGTGAATGGCTGGCGCGGCCCAGCCGCCACAATTTGTCGATAATCACCGCCCAGCTCCAAACCGAAGCGGCGAGCAGCAGCAACAGCACGCCTCTGACGACGACGTCGGCATGCAAGAACAGGCCGACAACGGAGAAGGAGAAGGGGACGGCGGGGGCGGGCACAGGGGACCTCTGCCAGGGTCAATCCGAAGGGCGGCGTCGAACTCGGGCGGCGCCTCAGAACCGCTGGCTGAGGCCGGCGCGAAAGGTGCGGCGAGGACCGAATTGCGGGGCGCCGACCCCGACGCCGGTGCCGTCGCGGATCTGACCGACCGTATCAAAGATGTTAATTATGTCGAAACGGCGTTCGTGCGCGCGGTAAGTGCCGGTTTCGATAGGTCTCCACAACGCTGAAAATCGACCACGTGGCGCGCCTTGTGGTGATGCGTTACGATCGCCGGCTGCGGCATCATCCGCCGCCCGCCGCAAGCAGAGGAATTCGGATGCCCGCCGACCCCAACCGCATCATCCTGACCGGCGAAAATCCGTTCATCCGGTTGAGCGAAACCGATGGCGGACCGCAGACGACCAACGCCAGCTTTTGGCGGATCATTACCTGCCCGGCCGGTCCCGGGCATGTGCTTTACCTGAAAAGCGAGCTGACCGAAAACCGCTGGCGCATCTATGCCGACAACATCGCCATGGCGCGCTGGCTGCAAAGCACGGTCCAGGGCATGCTCAACCCCGAGACCGCTGACCTCGCGATCCCGGTCACCGATGCCGAATTTGTCAAATCCGGCGATCCCCATTATTTCTGGACCGAGCGCGTCCTCAGCAACGACGAGGAGGTCGCGCTGACCTGGTACGACATCGGCGAGCCGCTGTTGATCCACACCCAGCCGGGCGAGGGCGGCCGCCGTTACGGCGTGTGCACGCTGCTGATCCCGGCCTTGGGGGCGCGGCTCACGGTGGATGGCGTGCAGGCGTCGGGCCGGGCCTGGCCGATGCAGCGCGAGGGCCGCCCGTTCAGCACTTGCGCGCTGGCCTTTTCCGAGAGCTGGACCGAGCCGCGCTAGGATCCGGGGACGCGCTTGCCCTTCGCTGGGCTTTTTTTGCGGCGCTTGCCAAACCGGGGGCGCCGTCAATTTGTCGTGACCGGAGCTTTCATAACCGCGGTCGCACACGATTTTTCGTGAATTGAAATCGATTGCGGCTGCGGCTGTTGGGAAAGCCGTGCCGCGGAGCAAGGGCGCGGATGTCGGTTCCGGGTTGCGACCATCGGCGGCGCCGCTTGCGACCGTCAAGCGTAGCCCGCAATGTGCTGTTCGGGCTGCCGTTGACGCTGCTTCTGGTTGCCGCTCCGGCGGCCGCCGATTACCCCGCAGCACCCGATGTCGTGGTGTTTTGCGAGCCGACCGTGCGGCCTGCAATCGAGGACGTCGCGAGGTTGTGGCAGGCCCAGAGCGGTGTGCCGGTGCGCATCTTCACCGCGCCGACGACGGCGCTGCTGCTGGCCGAGATCGCGCACCATGCGCGCGACGACGTCGTTATCGGCGAGGGGAAGGCAAATGCCGCCGCCGCCAGAGATCAGCAAGTGATCAAGCGCGACAGCCTGCGCCCGCTGGGTCGCAATCAGCTCGTCGTGGCGGCACTCGGCCGCCGCCCGGCCGCCGATTATGGCGGCGACAGCCTGGCCGGCATGGCCGGCAAAGAGCCGATCGCGATCGTCGACCCATGGGCGGAAGCGGCCGGCGCCGCCAGCAAGCAAGCGCTGCAATCGCTCAATTTGTGGCAAAAAGTCAGCGCCAAATCGATCGGCGTCGTCGGCACCGCTGATGCGGTCTTTCTGCTGAAACAGCGCCAGGTGGCGCTGGCCGTTGTTTATGCGACCGATGTCGCCGCCGATCCGGCGCTCACCGTCGCCGCGAGACTGCCCGCGAATAGTTACTCGCCGGTCGATTACTGGATCGCCGAAACCAGCCGGGCGCTGAGCCCGAACGCGGGGAAATTGATCGCCTTCATGCAGACGGCCGAGGCGCGGCACCGGCTCCGCGCCGCCGGCCTGGAGGTGCTGCCGTGACCGTTCGAGCGACCATCAACGCGCGTGCGCACCCCCGCCCCACCCCGCTGCATCCGCTGAGCCGCCGCATCATGCATTGGATCAATGCCGCCGCGATCATCGTGATGATCGGCTCCGGCTGGCGCATCTACAATTATTACCCCGCGTTGCCGATCCATTGGGGTTTTCCTTACCCCTATACGCTGGGTGGCGATTTCACCATTACCGAGGCGCTCAACAATGATGACGGGCTCGCCAACGCGCTGCTCTGGCATTTCGCCGGGATGTGGGTGCTGACGCTGAATTTCCTGGCCTATGTCACGATCGGGATCGGCTCGGGGCATTTCCGCCGCGATTTTCTGCCGGTGTCGCCGCGCGCCTTTGTCCGCGACCTGTGGGCGGCGTTGCACTTCCGGCTCGAACACCGCCTCGGCGAATACAACGCCGTGCAAAGGGCGCTCTATTGGGGCGCGCTCGGCGCGATCCTGGTCACGATCCTCTCCGGGCTGTCGATCTGGAAGCCGGTGCAATTGCAACAGCTAACCTGGCTGTTTGGCGGTTACGAAATTGCCCGGGTGGTCCATTTCTGCGGCATGGCGGCCATTGTCGGATTTCTCGTCGTGCATCTGAGCCTGACCGCTTTGGTGCCCAAGACCCTGGTTGCGATGATTGCAGGCCGTGCCTCCGAGAGGCGGCATGCGCCTGCGGGAGAGCGGCGATGACTGGCTTTATGCGCGACGATCCGCGGCTCGTCGGCGGCGTCGAGCGCCGCGTGTTTCTGCGCCAGACGCTGAGCCTCGGGGCGCTGACGCTGCTGACCGGTTGCGACATTTCCGACCAGGGCGGCGTCCAGCGGGTATTGCGCGCGATGTCGGCGTGGAATGACCGCGCCCAGTCGCTCTTGTTCGGCGGACAGCGGCTTGCTCCCACCTATCGGGAACAGGATGTGGTGCGCGATTTTCGCTACAACGCGTTCTTCCCGGCGGCTGCCTCCCCCAAACTGTCCGCCGCCGAGTATCGCCTCGAATTGTCGGGCCTGATCGCGGACAAGCGAGCCTGGTCGGTCGCGGAGCTCCACGCCTTGCCCCGCGAAACGCAGATCACGCGACATGTCTGCGTCGAAGGGTGGAGCATGATCGGCAAATGGGGCGGCCCGAGGCTCGGCGATTTCCTGCGCCGGGTTGGGGCCGATTTATCGGCGAAGTATGTCGGCTTTGAGTGCGCGGACGGTTATTATGGCAGCATCGACATGCCCACCGCTTTGCATCCGCAAACAATCATGGCCGTGACCTTCGCCGATCAGACACTGCCGACCGCATACGGATACCCGTTCAAAATCCGGATCCCGACCAAGCTCGGCTTCAAGAACCCGAAATGGGTCAGGTTGATCTATGTCACCAACCGTTATCCGGGCGGGTTCTGGGAGGATCGCGGCTATAATTGGTTCAGCGGCTCGTGAGCGCCGGCGATCGGGAGACCGGTCCGGGCTGCGCGATCGCGGTCATGGCCAAGGCGCCGGTTCCGGGCCGGGTGAAGACCCGGCTGGTGCCGCCGCTGACACCGACGATGGCGGCCGCACTCTCGGCCGGCTTTTTGCGGGATATCACCGACAATGTCGCGCTTGCCGGCCGCAGCGCGCGCATCGAGGGTTATGTGGCGTATGCGCCGGCCGAGGCGGCCGGGCTGTTTGACGGGATGCTGGCCGCCGGCACGCGGCTTCTGCTGGCCGATGGTAAACGGGTCAGCGCGCCCGGCGTGGCCGGCTTTGGCCGCGCCCTCTTGGATGCAGCGCAGACCCTCTTCGCCCGCGGCCATAAAGCGGTGTGCTTGCTCAATTCCGACACGCCGAACCTGCCGACCGAATTGCTGGTGCAAACCGCGGCGGCCCTCGCCGAGGATGGCGACCGGATTGTCCTCGGGCCGGCGGAAGACGGCGGCTATTACGCGCTCGGGATGAAATCGCCGCATCGCCATTTGTTCGAGCATGTCGCCTGGAGCACCGCCGCGGTTGCCGCGCAGACGCGCGAGCGGGCGCGGGCGCTCGGCCTTGCGGTTGTCGAACTGGCGCCCTGGTACGACGTCGACGACGCCGGCGGGCTCAAGCGTCTGTGCGACGAGTTAAACCGGCCGCCGATGCGCGACGGGCTGCGCGCCTATCCCGCGCCGGCGACGCTCGCTTGCGTCGATCGCTTCGATATGGCCCCGCTGCTCGCGGCCGCGGTCGATGGACGGTGAGGCCGAGGGACTTAGACGGAGGCATGCGATGGCGCAGACGAGCCCGCTGACGGCGCGCCGCTATTTCGAAGCGGTCGGGTCCGAACGCGCGCCGGTGGCGGTGGAGCCGCCGGTTTGCGTCTATCTCGAAGTCACCAACCGTTGCAATCTCTTGTGCGAGACCTGTCCGCGCACCTTCGAGACGCTCGAGCCGCCCGCCGATATGAGCTGGGCGCTGTTTACGAAAATCGTCGATCAGCTACCCGGGCTGGCACGCGCCGTCCTGCACGGGGTCGGCGAACCGATGATGGTCAAAGACCTGCCGCGCATGATCCGCTACTTGAAGGCGCGCGGCGTTTACGTGCTGTTCAACACCAACGGCACGCTGCTCGCGCCGCGCAAGCGCCGAGAGCTGATCGACAGCGGGCTCGACGAATTGCGCGTCTCGCTCGACGCCGCCAATCCCGATAGTTTTTTGCAGGTTCGCGGCCGGAATTTTTTCGACCGCATCCTGCGCAATGTCGGGGAATTCGTCGCGCTGCAAAAGGAAATCGGCGCCGCCGCCCCACGCGTGTCGCTGTGGCTGACCGGCCTTAAAGAGACGATCGCGCAACTGCCCGATTTTGTTCGGCTCGCCGCCCGTCTCGGGGTCGGCGAGGTTTATCTGCAGCGCCTCGTGTTCGACGGGCTCGAGCGCGGCCTCGCGCGCGACGCTTCGTCGCTGTTCGACAAGACCCGCACCGATGAAGACGCCGCCATCGCCGCCGCCCAGGCGCTTGGCGACGAGCTGGGCGTGGCGCTTGATGCCTCGGGTGCGACCGAGCCCGGGCTGAGCCTCAAGCGCGGCGATGACAAGGCGCCGTGGTCGGCGTGCCGGCGGCCCTGGTCGCTGATGTATTTCACCGCGCATGGCCGCGCGCTGCCGTGCTGTATCGCGCCGTTCTCGGCGCGCGGTTACGACAGCTACACACTCGGCGACGCCACCCAAGAGACGTTGCGCGAGATCTGGAACGGCCGCGCCTACCGCGAATTTCGTGCCGCCCTTGTCAGCGACGCACCACCGGCGCCGTGCCGCAATTGCGGATTGCGATGGAGTCTCTAGCCGCACAGGCCACCGGATCATAAACCGGCGCGCGCCTCCGGGTCCGCGGCCGCCGCAAGCCCGGCGAGCAAAAATTTTGCGCAAACATGACGCGGCTCACACGCCATAGCCGCCGGCCGACGTCAAATTCATGACAAACCGATTGGACTAGAGGTCCGTCCCGACCTCGGGGACGGGCCGTTCGTCCCGGAGGCTCCGATGACAACCGATGACCCTCGGCGTCACGACAGCCCTTTCTCCTCGACGCATCTCGGCAACCGGCTTCCACACGCGCTCGAATTTGGCGCCAGATTGCTGGGCTACGGCGCCGCTTTTGTCGTCTATTCGGCCATTCTGATCGTCGCGATCGGCACCTTGGGTTTGATCGAAATCCGCCAAGCCAACCTGGAAAACTCGAACGCCTTGATCGCGATGCTCGAGCAGAGAGACCGCTATGGCGACGGTTACTTCCATCAAGCCGTGTCGGCCTTGGTCGCTGAGACCAATCGCTACGATGAGGGGTTGCGTCGCCTGGTCGGGCATTGTCCGCTGCAAGCAAGCGCGGTGGAAAACGCCGATCATTCGGGTGCCGCTTCGGCCGACGCACAACCGGCGGCGGCCGGCGACGGTGCGGCGCCGCAAAACTGCGCGCAGTTGCAGGCGCTCGTCGATCGGCATCTGATCGGCTTGTACGCCCTTCAAGACGATCTGCGGTTAAAGCAGGCCAATCTCCCGAAATATTACGACGCCTATATCGACGGATTACGGGAGAAAACCCCGCAGCTGGTTCCGTTGCTGCGCTACATGGATGCGCAAGACCAGGTGTTGACCGTCTGGACGCGGTTGCCGCTCGAGCTGCACGAGATGGTGCTGCTGATCTGTATGGGTGCGCTGGGTGCGGTCATCAGCGTCACCAGATGCTTTGTCGATGCGTCGGTGCCGGACCCGACGGCGCGCGACCTGTGTTATCGGCCGGTTGCCGGTGCGGTGATCGCGCTCGGCATTTATGTGCTGTTTCGCGCCGCGCAGCTGTTTTTCGGCGGTGGCGGCCAGGACAGCACAATGGTCTCGACCAGCGTTTTTGTGCTGGCAGCATTGGGATTGGCGTCTGGATTTTCGGCGCGGGAGGCCGTTATCCAGATCCAAAGGATGACGCTGCGGCTGTTGCGGGGCGCGGAGAGCGGGCGCGACGGCGGCGGCACGGCCGGTCCGCCGGCGATCGCCGCCGAGCGCAGTCCCGAGACCGCCGGGGGCGTGGTTCCGGCCGCCACGGGATAGCGACACGCGCGCCTGATGGTCGCGGTAGAATGGGGGCTTCCGCCGATCCGCATCCGGGCGCGAGATGCCGTCCTTGTCGCTTCCGCAAACCGCCGCCGAGCCGATTTCCGCTGCGGGCGTCGCGGTCATCATCCCGACCCTGAACGAGGCGCAATCGATCGCCGGGGTGATTGGCGAGATCCCCTCTGGGCTGGTTCGCGAGATCATCATCGCCGATGGCGGCAGCAGCGACGGGACGCAAGCGGCGGCTCGGGCCGCCGGCGCCCGAGTTGTCGACGTCAAAACCGGAGGTTATGGCCGCGCCTGCATGGCGGGGCTTGCCGCCGCCCCGGCCGACTGCGGCATCATCGTCTTCATGGATGGCGACGGCGCCGACCGCGCCGATCTGATGGCGCAGCTGGTCGAGCCGGTCCGCCGCGGCGAATATGATTTGGTGCTTGCCTCCCGGGCTCGCGGGGTGCGCGAACCGGGGGCGATGAGCTGGCATCAGCTGCTCGCCGGCCGCCTCGCCGGGCTCGGGACCAAAGCGCTCTACGGCGTTCGCTACACCGATATGTGCGCCTATCGCGCGATCCGTCGCGACTGTCTCGAACGCCTCGACATGCGCGAATTGACTTATGGCTGGAACCTTGAAATGCAGATGCGCGCCGCCCGCGCCGGCCTGCGCATTCTTGAGCTGGCGCTGCCCTACCGCCGGCGCCGCGGCGGCAAATCCAAGGTTGCCGGCACTTTGAGCGGGTCGCTGCGCGCCGCGCTGCGCATCGTCGTCACCTTTGTTCGCGTCGCAGCCGCGTCGGGTCGGGGCGATCACTGACGCTGCTGCGGATCATCGATGCGGCGATAGATCCGCCACCGGCCGGTCCGCTCTTCGACCAGGCGGAACTCGGGACTGACCGCGAACGGGTCGCGCCGCCACGCCCCGTCGCGGCGGGTGACGACCACGACACGGCAATCAAAACGGGTGGCGAGGGTACGGATGTCGTCGGTTGTGCCGGCGCCGGCGAAGACGCGTTCGAACAACGCATTTGCGCGATCGATTTTCGCTTCGGGCCATGGGGCGAAGGCCCGCGCCAGGTTCCAGCCGGCAAAGCAGGAGCGGCGGTTGGCCAGCAAAGCCCAGCCGATATTGACCGGCCAGCGGACCTCGTCGGCGAGATCGGCGGGATTGTTGGCAACACGTTCGTCGGGTGCGGTATGGCGGCGCACCGCCGTCCACAATTCGGGCGCCTTTGCGAAGGCCTCTGCCGATGACGCGGGCAGGCCCTTTATGTTGGCGCGCGCGATCTCGAACCCCCCCGGCAAGCCCAACAGCCACAATCCGGCGGCAACCGTCGCCCGCCATTGCCGCGGCTTGGCGGCGAGCCATTGCGAAAGACCGGCGGCGGCGAAAACGATCAGGATCAAGACCCCGGGCAGGACGCCGCGCCAGGCGAGGTCGTTATTGGCGATCGTGCTGGCGAACAGCCATGGGATTGCGAAACTGGTGGCGGCCAGCAAGGCCAGGGCGCAAGCCGGCTGGTGGCCGAGGCGGGTTCGAGGAGGCCCGCGCAGCGTCATGACCGCCGCCAACACGCCGGCGACAAAGATTGCCGGCAGTTGCAGCGGCAACAGGATCGCCCAATAGGCGCCGAGGTCGAGAAGATGCCGGATCGCGGCCGGAACCGCCGCACCGAGTACCGCAAACGGACGCAACGCCAGCGGCGGTCCCGCCTGGCGCGTCGCGGTCGCGAGAAATTCGTCGCGCAGAAACGGAAAGGCAATCAGCGTCGCAGCCAGGGCCGCCAGCAACGCTCGGCAGGCCAGAGCCAAGCGCGCCCGCAAGCCTTGCCCTGCCACCAGCAGGACCGCGCCGATCGCTGGCGCGGCGGCGCCAAACACGATGCCGCCGATCCAGGCCGAGCTTTCGAAACCGGCGGCGGCGAGGGCGCCGATCAGCGGCACCAGCGGCGAACTCGCCGGCGCCGCGAGGCGAGGCAGCAGCCATGCCGCGAGCACGACGCAATTTGCTGCGGCCAGGTGTTGCGGCGCCCAGCTCGCCTGGAACAGCCAGCCTTCCGGCCACGGGCGCGCGGACAGCAGGCGCTCAAACCCGGCGGCGTCGGCGAGACGGTCCCAGAGCGGGCGCGCCGAACCGGCAAGAGCAAGCAGCGGCACCAACCACGCCGCCCACCGCCTGTCCAAATCTGCGGCCAGACCGATCACGAGGCCGAGCGATGCCAAGGCGGTGAACCAGGTCAGCGCGATCTCGGCTTCCCAGCCGCTGGCACCAACCAGCAGCGCCGGCAGGGCCGCGCTGAAATGCCAAAGATAATAGTAGACGAGACGCGGCCCGGCGCCGGCGAGGAATGGATTGCCGGGCGGCAGACCCTGACGCACGATCTCGTCGACGATCGCCGCTTTTGAGTGGTCGAACATCGCCGCGCTGAGCAGGATGCCGCCGGCATGCGGCTTTGGCCACAAGGCCAAAGCCGGCAGGATTGCGAGAAAGGCGGCGGGAACAACCACCCATGAGGGGATTGTGGCGGCGTATTGCCGCGGCGCAGCACGGCGCGGCCACAACCACAACGCCAGCCCGGCCAAAACCGTCGATCCGGCCAAGAGGCCTGCAGTGGTGCGGCTGAAGCCGGCGAAGGTCAACAACGGCAACGCCAACGCATTGAACACGCCCCAGCCGAGCGCCGGCGCCAGCGCTACGCAGCCCGGCCGCGTCGGCGCGAGAAGCCGCGACAGCGGCAGCCCGACCGCGATGCTGACCGCCAGTTCGGTCAGCGCGCACAACACGACATGCGAAATCGCCGGCATCGTCGGGAACCGCGAACAGGGGGCCGGTTGGCAAACACGCGATTAAGCCTCGATTCGCGTGCGCCGACGTGGCTATTATCGATTGCCGCATGAGCGCAGCGCGCTGCATCGCGGCAAGAGCCGCAATTGATCCAGGGGAAGAGCATCTGCAATGGCCGTGCCCGGGAGACAGGGACTTTACGATCCACGCAACGAACATGACTCCTGCGGCGTCGGCTTTGTCGCCGATATCAAGGGCCGAAAGTCGCACGACATTATCGAGCGCGGGCTGCAAATCCTGGTCAATCTCGACCACCGCGGCGCGGTCGGCGCCGATCCGTTGGTTGGCGACGGCGCCGGTTGTTTGATCCAGATGCCGGATGCGTTGCTCAGAGACTGGGCGCTGCGCAACGGTCTCGACCTGCCGCCGCCCGGCCGTTATGCGGTCGCGATGTGCTTTTTGCCGCGCGACCCGGCGGCGCGCGAATTCGCGATCGGCCATGTCGAGCATTTTATTCGCGCCGAGGGCCAGCGATTGGTCGGCTGGCGCGAGGTGCCGACCGACACGACCGGCCTTGGCGCCCGGGTCATCGAGACGATGCCGACGATCCGCCAGGCGATTGTCGCGGCCAACCCGGATCTGCCCGACCAGGACGCGTTCGAGCGCAAGATTCTGACGATCCGCAAGCAGGCGTTGAACAGCGTCGTCGCACTGGCCGCTGAGCATGGCCTGCCCGGTCTGTCCGAGCTGTACATGCCGTCCTTTTCGTCACGCACCCTTGTCTATAAGGGCCTTTTGCTCGCGCCGCAGGTCGGCAGCTTCTACCGGGATTTGCGCGACCCGCTGACGGTCTCGGCGCTGGCGCTCGTGCATCAGCGGTTTTCGACCAACACCTTCCCGTCGTGGCGGCTCGCCCACCCCTACCGTTTCCTGTGCCACAACGGCGAGATCAACACCGTCCGGGGCAACGTCAATTGGATGCATGCGCGGCGCCAGGCGATGACCTCGACGCTGCTCGGGGCCGATTTGGCCAAGATGGTGCCGCTGATCGGCGCCGGGCAGTCCGATACCGCGTGCATCGACAACGCACTTGAACTGCTGGTCATCGGCGGCGGCTATTCGCTGGCCCATGCGATGATGATGCTGATCCCCGAGGCGTGGGCCGGGAACCCGCTGATGGATCCGCAGCGTCGCGCATTTTATGAATACCACGCGGCGCTGATGGAGCCATGGGATGGGCCGGCCGCGATCGCCTTCACCGATGGCCGCCAGATCGGCGCGACCCTCGACCGCAACGGGCTGCGCCCGGCGCGCTATGTAATCACCGATGACGATCGGGTGATCCTGGCCTCGGAGGCCGGCGTGCTGCCGGTGCCGGAAGAGCAGATCCGCCACAAATGGCGACTGCAGCCGGGCAAGATGCTGCTGATCGATTTCGAGAAGGGACGCATCATCGACGACGGCGAAATCAAGCAGCAGCTCGCCACCGAGCACCCTTACGAGGCGTGGTTGCAGGCCACCCAGTTCAAGCTCGCCGATCTGCCGGAACCGCCGGCGCCGACGGCCCATCCGGGCGGCGGCGCGGTGCGGCGCAACGATCCCGAGGCGCATCTCAATCTGCAGCAGGCGTTCGGCTATACCCTCGAAGACATCCAGTTCTTTCTCGAACCGATGGCGCGCGAGGCCGACGACCCGGTCGGCTCGATGGGAACCGACACGCCGATCGCGGCTTTGTCGAACAAGCCCAAGCTGCTCTACAACTATTTCAAGCAGAATTTCGCCCAAGTCACCAACCCGCCGATCGACCCGATCCGCGAAGAGCTCGTCATGTCGCTGGTGTCGATGATCGGGCCGCGGCCAAATCTGCTCGGCCATGAAGCCGGCACCCATTACCGGCTGGAAGTGGCGCAGCCGATCCTGACCGACAACGACCTCGCCAAGATCCACGCGATCGAGCAGCTGGTGCCGGCCTTCCGCACCGACACGCTCGACGCCACATGGCCCGCGAGCGAAGGCGCCGACGGCCTCGAACCGGCGCTCGATCGTCTGTGCCGCGAAGCCACCGCGGCAGTCGAGGCCGGCCACAACATCCTGATCCTGTCCGACCGCGCGACCTCGGCCGAGCGGGTGCCGATCCCGGCGCTGCTCGCCACCTCGGCGGTCCATCACCACCTGATCCGCCAGGGGTTGCGGACCTTGACCGGGATCGTCGTCGAAACCGGCGAGGCGCGCGAGGTGCACCATTTCTGCGCGCTGGCCGGCTATGGCGCCGAGGCGATCAACCCCTATCTCGCTTTTGCCACACTCGAACAGGTGCGGATCGAAAACGATCTGCCGCTCAGCGCCGATGCCGTGCAGAAGAATTACCTCAAGGCGGTCGGCAAAGGCATCCTGAAGGTCATGTCCAAAATGGGCATTTCGACCTATCAGTCTTATTGCGGCGCCCAAATCTTTGACGCGGTTGGGCTCGCCAGCGACTTTGTCGACAAGTTCTTTACCGGCACCGCGACCACGATCGAAGGGGTCGGGTTGCGCGAGATCGCGCTCGAGGCGGTCGAGCGCCATCGCCGCGCTTATGGCGATGATCCGCTCTATCACGAACTGCTCGACGCCGGCGGCGATTACGCGTTCCGGCTGCGCGGCGAAGACCACGCCTGGACACCGCAATCGGTGGCCAAATTGCAGCACGCGGTGCGCGGCAATTCGCGCGATGAATACCGTGCCTTTGCCGCCTTGATCAACGATCAAAGCGAGCGGTTGTTGACGATCCGCGGGCTGATGCGCCTCAAGCCGGCGGCGGCGCCGGTGCCGCTCGACGAGGTTGAGCCGGCGAGCGCGATCGTCAGAAGGTTTGCCACCGGGGCGATGAGCTTCGGCTCGATCAGCCGCGAAGCGCATACGACCTTGGCGATCGCGATGAACCGCATCGGCGGCAAGTCGAACACCGGCGAAGGCGGCGAGGAAGCAAGCCGCTTCAAACCCCTCGACAACGGGGATTCGATGCGCTCGGCGATCAAGCAGGTCGCCTCCGGGCGGTTTGGAGTGACCACCGAATACCTCGTCAATGCCGACGATCTACAAATCAAAATGGCGCAGGGCGCCAAGCCGGGCGAGGGCGGGCAATTACCCGGCCGCAAGGTCGACAAGAACATCGCCCGGGTGCGTTATTCGACCCCGGGGGTGGGGCTGATTTCTCCGCCGCCGCACCACGACATCTATTCGATCGAGGATCTGGCGCAGCTGATCCACGATCTGAAAAACGTCAACCCGCGGGCGCGGATCTCGGTCAAGCTGGTTTCCGAGGTCGGGGTCGGGACAGTGGCGGCCGGCGTCTCCAAGGCGCGCGCCGATCATGTCACGATCGCCGGTTTCGAGGGCGGGACCGGGGCGAGCCCGTTGACCTCGCTGACCCATGCCGGCTCGCCGTGGGAAATCGGCCTTGCCGAGACCCAGCAGACGCTGGTGCTGAACGGGCTCAGAGGCCGGATCGCAGTCCAGGTCGACGGCGGCTTGCGCACCGGCCGCGACGTCGTGATCGGGGCGCTGCTCGGCGCCGACGAGTTCGGGTTCGCCACCGCGCCGTTGATCGCCGCCGGCTGTGTGATGATGCGCAAATGCCATCTCAACACCTGCCCGGTGGGAATTGCCACCCAGGACCCGGTGCTGCGCGCCCGCTTCACCGGTCAGCCTGAGCATGTGATCAACTATTTCTTCTTTGTCGCCGAGGAAGTGCGCGAATTGATGGCCGAACTCGGCTTCCGCAAATTCGACGACATGATTGGGCGCGTCGACCGGCTCGACATGGTCGAGGCCATCGAACATTGGAAGGCCAAAGGCATCGATTTGTCGCGCCTGTTGCATTCGGTGCCGCCCAAGCCGGGGGTGGCGATTTATAATTGCGAGCGGCAGGAGCACCACCTCGACCGGGCCATGGACCACGAGCTGATCGCCGCGGCGCGGCCGGCGCTTGATGCCCGCGAACCGGTCCGCCTCGAGCGGCCGATCCGCAATGTCCATCGCACCGTCGGCGCGATGCTGTCGGGCGAGGTCGCCCGTCGTTACGGCCATGCCGGGCTGCCGCAAGACACGATATGGATCACCTTTAACGGCAATGCCGGGCAGAGCTTTGGCGCCTTTCTCGCGCGCGGCATCACGCTCGAATTGTTCGGCGACGCCAATGATTATGTCGGAAAAGGGCTTTCCGGCGGCCGGCTGATCGTCCGCCAACCGCCGGCCGCACGGCGTGAGCCGACCGAAAACATCATTATCGGCAACACCGTGCTTTACGGGGCAATTGCCGGCGAGGCCTATTTTGAGGGGGTTGCGGGCGAGCGCTTTGCGGTGCGCAATTCGGGCGCCGTTGCGGTCGTCGAAGGCACCGGCGACCACGGCTGCGAATACATGACGGGCGGGGTGGTTGTCGTGATCGGCGCCACCGGGCGCAATTTTGCCGCGGGGATGTCGGGCGGCATTGCTTATGTCTGGGACCCGGACCGGGAGTTCCAAAGCCTGTGCAACCTGGCCGGGGTCGATCTCGAACCGATCGCCCCGCCCGAACCCGGCGAGGCCGAGGACCCGGACCGGCCGCTGCAACGCTCACCCTCGGTCGAGGATGCCGGAATGGGCGATCTGTTGCGGTTCGACGCCGCCCGTTTGCGGATCCTGCTCGAGCGCCATCATCTTCTGACGGGCAGTGCGCGTGCCCGAATGCTGCTCGAAGACTGGGATCGCACGGTCGCCAGCTTTGTCAAGATCATGCCGAAGGACTACCGGCGTGCGCTGCTCGAGCTGAAGAGCGAGCAGGCGGCCGCGCGGATGGCCGCCGCCGAGTGAGGCGGGGCCGCTTGCCGCATTCGCCACCGCTTTTTGGCGCCGCCGCAGGAGAGCCGTAACCGGCGGGCGGCGGCTGATCGACAGGCGCAACGGAGCGGGCCGCGCGGTTTTGCGGCAGCCGATCGACCGCTCGCCGCGGATGGCATTGATGCGGAAGCAAAAATCGGTCACTATCGAGATAGGGCAGGAGTGTTGACCGGATCGGTCGGGACGGTGGGGGTTTAAGAGCATGGGCAGACCAACCGGGTTTCTCGAAATCGAGCGGCGTGACCGCCCCTACGATAAGCCCGAGGCGCGGCGCCGCCATTGGCGCGAATTCGTCAAGCCCTTGCCCGAGGCCGAGACCCGCAAACAGGCGGCGCGGTGCATGGATTGCGGCATTCCGTTCTGTCACGACGGCTGCCCGGTCAACAATGTCATCCCGACCTGGAACGACCTGGTCTATCGCGACCAGTGGCGCATGGCGCTGCGGGTCTTGCATTCGACCAACAATTTTCCCGAATTTACCGGGCGCGTCTGTCCGGCGCCGTGCGAGGCGGCGTGCACCCTCAACATCGACGACAATCCGGTCACGATCAAAACGATCGAATGTGCGATTGTCGACCGCGGCTGGCAGGAGGGGTGGATCGAGCCGGTTATTGCGCCGCAGCAAACCGGCAAGCGGGTCGCGGTCGTCGGCTCGGGACCGGCTGGGCTGGCTTGTGCCCAACAATTGGCGCGCGCCGGGCACGCGGTCACGGTTTTCGAAAAAGCCGACCGTATCGGCGGCCTGCTGCGTTATGGCATTCCCGACTTCAAAATGGACAAGGCGCTGATCGACCGCCGGGTCGCGCAGATGCAGGCCGAGGGCGTGGTGTTTCGCCCCGGAACCGAAATCGGCGTCGCGATCGCGGTGCCGACCCTGCTCGCGGAGTTTGACGCGGTGGCGATGACCGGCGGCGCCGAATTGCCGCGTGATCTCGAAGTACCGGGACGCGATCTCGCCGGCATCCATTTCGCGATGGAGTATTTGCCGCAGCAGAACCGGCGCAACGCCGGCGACAGCGAGGAATGCGCCGCTCCGACGGGGACGATCTCGGCCGCCGGCAAGCACGTCGTCGTGATCGGAGGCGGCGATACCGGCTCGGATTGCATCGGCACCGCCGCCCGCCAGCGCGCTTTGTCGATCACCCAGCTGGAAATCCTGCCCAAGCCGCCCGAGCGCGAGAACAAAGCTTTGACCTGGCCCGACTGGCCGATGAAATTGCGCACCTCGTCGTCGCAGGAAGAAGGTTGTGAACGCGATTGGGCGGTATTGACCAAGCGGGCAATCGGGGAAAACGGCCGTGTCGTGGGTCTCGAATGCGTTCGCGTCGACTGGCGCAAAGGCCCCGACGGCCGCTTTGCGATGCACGAAATCCCGGGCAGCGAATTCGTTCTGAAGACCGATCTCGTCCTGCTCGCCATGGGTTTCCTCGGTCCGGTGCGGCGCGGCATGATCGAGCAATCCGGCGCCGAACTCGATGCGCGCGGCAATGTTCGCGCCAACACAGCCGATTACCGCACTTCGGTCCCGAAATTGTTTGCCGCCGGCGATATGCGCCGCGGCCAATCGCTGGTGGTATGGGCGATCCGCGAAGGCCGCCAATGCGCGCGGGCAATCGATGAATTCCTGATGGGCGCGAGCCTGTTGCCGCGGTAAAAGGGGCGCCGCTTGCCGCGTGCGGTGATCTCGTCGAAACCGGGAGGAGATATGGTGGAAGCGGCCAAGATCGAGGCGATAGCCGCCGCCTCGGCGCCGATTGCAACCCCGGGGCGGGGCTACCCCGAACCCTTTGCCAGCCGGGTCGCCGGCCGGGTGCGACGGCCGCTCGGCGACCTGTTCGGGCTGAGCCAGTTTGGGGTCAATCTGACCCGTTTGCCGCCGGGCGGCAGTTCGGCGCTGCGCCATACCCATACCCGCGAGGACGAATTCATCTACATCCTCGAAGGCGAGCCGGTGCTGATCACCAATGCCGGCGAGACCCAACTCGCTCCCGGCATGTGCGCCGGGTTCAAGGCGGGCGACGGCAACGCCCATCACCTGCTGAACCGGACGATGTTCGACGTTGTCTATCTCGAAATCGGCAGCCGCGAGCCCGGCGACACGGTCGTCTATCCCGATGACGACATCGGCCGCGCGGTGATGCCCGACGGCAGCCGCCGCTTCGTCCATCGCGACGGCACACCCTACTGAGGCAACCGGCCGGCGCGGGTCGCCGCCTCAAGCAAAGCGGGTCGGCGCAAACGCCGCGATCGGGATCGAGGGCGGGCGCCCGGCCACCAGATCGGCGACAATCTTCCCGGTCATCGGCGCCGCCGTCAGGCCAACGTGACCGTGGCCATAGGCGTGGACCACGTCGGGCGAGGCCGCCGAAGGTCCGATCACCGGCAACGAGTCGGGCAGGCTCGGGCGATGGCCCATCCAGACCGACAGACGCTCTTCGGGGTGCTCGGCGGCAAGCCCCGGCAACATCCGGCGGCCTTGCTCGAGCAGCACCCGGGCGCGCCGCCAGTCGGGCGGAGCTTCGAGCCCGGCGAGTTCGACGGTCCCGGCAAAACGCAGCCCCTCATCCATCGGGGTAGCGACGAATTTGCCCTCTGCATCGGCCGTCGGAATGCGCGGCGTGATTTCGGGATCGCGGATCATCAGGTGATAACCGCGCTCGGTCTCAAGCGGAATGCGCTCGCCCAAGGCCCTGGCGAGCGGCTTCGACCAGGCGCCGGCACAAATCACCGCGGCGTCGGCCGCGATCTCGCCGCGGTCGGTGTGCACGGCGACAAGGCGCCGGCCGTCGAGCCGAAACCCTCGGGCGCGCGCATGGACGATCTCGCCGCCGCGGCGCAGAACCTGGGCCAGCAGGCGCTGCACCAGAGCCAGAGGGTTGGAAACATGGCCGTTCTCGCGGACCAGCAGGCCGCAAACATAGTCGCGCGACAAGGCGGGCTCGAGCTGGCGGAGCCCATCGGCGTCGAACGCGTCGACTTCGACCCCATTGGCCCGGCGCAATTCCCAGGCGAGCCGCTCCCGTTCCGGTCCTTGCCTCGTACGGTAGACGTAGAGGTGGCCGAGGCGGTGGATCAGGTCTTCGGCCCCGGCGTCGCGCGCGAGGGGAAAGAGGGCCTCGAGCGTCGCGCCGACCAGCGGCCGCAGGGCGCGGGCCTGGGCCCGGACCTTTTCCGGCGTTCCGGCGCGGACAAAGCGCACCAGCCACGGGGCGATGACGGGCAGATAACGCCAGCGCAGCGACAGCGGTCCGAGCGGGTCGAAGAGCCAGCGCGGCACATTCCACAACATGCCGGGCATCGCCACCGGTGTTACCGAGGAGGCATTGAGCGCCCCGGCATTGCCGTAGGATGCGCCACGCCCGGGCTCGGCGGCTTCGATGATCGAGACCTTGTGCCCGTCGCGCTGCAGCCAGCTCGCCGCGCACACGCCGACAATGCCGGCGCCGATCACGCAAACCCGCCGGACTTCGTGCGCCATCGACACCTCGTCGGCCGGCGCTGCCCGCCGCCGCCCGGCGGCGCCCCTAGAATGCCGGAATGATCGGGGCGGGGACGATGTGTTCTTCGACGCGACGCACCCCCGGAATGTTTTCGGCGGCGATGCGCAGCGCCTGCTTTTCCGCTTCGGGTTGGTCGTCGGCCACCCATACATGGACCACGCGGTCGCGCACCATGATGTCGGCCGCCCAGATATTGGCCCAGCGCTGACCGCGTAATTCGTTGAGCAGCTTTTCGCGGATCGTGCGGTCGTCGGCATCGGCGACGATCGCCGGGGCGCTGCTGGTCGTGGCCAAGGCGCGAACCAGATTGGCGCGGCTGATGATTCCAACCAGCTTGCCGTCGCGCACCACCGGCACGCGCTTGATCCGATTGGTTTCGAGGATCATGGCGACCTCGGCGAGGTCGGCGGTGTCGGACACGGTGATCAGATCGCGGCTCATGATGTCCGCCACCCGCTGGCCATGCGCCTTGACATAGTCGCGGGCCGCTTCTTCATCAGCTGCAAGAGAGTCGAGCCACCACGACCGCCGCCGTTGCCGGCGCCGCTCGGTGCCGGTTTCGGCGCGGTGCAGAAGGTCTCCTTCGCTGACGATGCCGACCAGACGATCGCCGTCTTCAACCACCGGAACGCCGCTGATTCCTTTTTCAGACAACAGCTTGGCCAATTCCTGGACGGTCGTTTCGGGAGTTACGGTGATGACCGGCGTGGTCATGACGTCCATGGCGCGCATCGGTAGCCTCCAGTCATGTTTTATGTTGAAAAGAAACACCAGCAGTTATCACTCTGCACTGACCTAAATCAATTGACTTGGTGCGCCACCGGTGCCGAGCGGCCAGCCGCACCCGGGCTGCCGGATCCCAATCTGTCGCGTCGCCGCGAACACGCAAAGAGCTTATATTTGCCCGCGATCTGCGCACCCAAGCGCAGCCTGACATCTCGAGCGAGGCGCCATGAAGAGGTTCGCATTCTGCTTGACCGCGTTCGCACTCGCCGCCCTCCTCGGCGTCGCGGCGCCGGGCCGGCCGGCGCAAGCGGCGCCGTTGTCGTTCACGGTAGCGTTGTCCGGCGCGCAGCAGGTACCGCCAGTCCAGACCGCGGGCACCGGCACCGCCGATCTCACCTACGACCCAGCAACGCAGGTGGTGACCTGGTCGATCACCTATAGCGGCCTGTCGAGCCCGGCCACGATGGCGCATTTCCACGGCCCCGCCGGCCCGGGGAAAAACGCCGCCGTGCTGATCTGGCTGACGAAAAAGGGAGCCGCGGTGGCAAGCCCGATTACCGGCAAGGCCACCCTGACGGCGGCGCAGGCAAAGCAATTTGCGGCCGGCGAATGGTATATAAATATCCATACGAAAGACCACCCGGCCGGTGAAATCCGCGGCCAAGTTGTTCCGCCCAAGAGCTGATCGCGCCGGGTCCGACGCAGGGCCGCCCGGCGTTGCCCCGCCGGGGCATAGGCCGATAGAGTCGAGGCCCCTTTCTGTTCGGAGGGCGGCATGCCTCGGAATGTTGCGGTCGGCCTTGGATTGATGGAATTCCCGTTCGACACGGTCGCCGGGTTCTGGCGCTGGGTCGATCTGTGCGAGGCCGGCGGCGTCGACTCGCTGTGGCAGACCGATCGCACGATCAGTCGCGAGCCGATCCTCGAATGTATGAGCGTGATGGCGGCGCTCGCCGGCCGCACGCGACGGCTCAAATTCGGCGTCAACGTGCTGTCGCTGGCGTTCCGCGACCCGGTCCTGCTCGCCAAACAATGCGCGACGATCGACGTTTTGTCGGACGGCCGGCTGCTGCCGGCCTTTGGCATCGGCAGTCCGCTCGCACCGGAATGGCGCGCGCTCAATCTCGACACCAAAACGCGCGGACGTAAGACCGATGAGGGGCTGGAAATCATCCGCCGGTTGTGGCGCGAAGACTCGGTCGATTTCGAAGGCGTGCATTACCGGCTCAACGGCGCCTCGATCCGACCGCGGCCGGTGCAACCCGATCTGCCGATGTGGATCGGCGGGTCGAGCGAGGCGGCGATCCGGCGGACAGCGCGTTTCGGTACCGGCTGGCAGGCCGGTGGCGAAACCCCGGACGATATCGGCGCACTCGTCGCCGCGATCCGCGAGGCGGCGCTTGCCGCGGGCCGCCCGATCGACGACGACCATTATGGCGCGGGATTTGCGTTTCGCTTTGGCGCGCCCGACGATCCGGGGCTCGACGCGCTGTTCGCGGCCTATCGCCGGCGCACCGGGCGCGACCCGCACAAATATTTCGCAATCGGCGACGCGGCAGCGATTGTCGGGCGCATCGCCGGCTATGTCGAAGCCGGAATTTCCAAATTCATCCTGCGCCCGGCCGCGAAGGGCGATGCCGAAATGCTGGCGCAAACCCGCCGGCTGATCGAGGAGGTCTTGCCGCTGGTGGCCGCCCGCTGGCCCAAGCCGCGTCGTCGTGAACCGGCTCGCGTCGCGGCGATCGGCCCCGACTGAGCCGCAGCCATGGCCCCGGATCCGAACGCGATTGGCGCTTTCGTCTTTGACGCTTACGGCACGCTGTTCGACGTCGCTTCGGCGGCTCGGGGCTGCACCGAGGCGCTCGGCGCACAGACGGCCGCGCGGCTCACCAGCCTGTGGCGCGACAAGCAATTGCAATATAGCTGGTTGCGCGCTGTCCAAGGCCGCCACGCCGATTTCTGGCAGGTTACCGGGGAGGCTCTCGATTTTGCCCTCGACGCGCTGGAACTCGCCCAGAACGGGCTGCGCGAGCGGCTGATGCAGCTTTACCTGAGGCTCGACCCCTATCCCGAGGTGCCGGCGGTGCTGGAGCGGCTGCGCGCCGCCGGGCACACGACCGCAATCCTGTCAAACGGCTCGCCGGCGATGCTCGCCGCCGCCCTCGATCACGCCGGGCTCCGGGCACAGTTCGACCATGTGCTGTCGGTCGAAGAGGTCGGTGTCTTCAAGCCGCACCCGAGGGTCTATCGGCTGGCTTGCGACCGGCTCGGCCTTCAGGCTGGGGCCATCCTGTTCGTCTCGTCAAATGGTTGGGACGCATGGGCGGCCTCGGCCTTCGGCATGCGCGCCCTGTGGTGCAACCGGAGCGGCTCTGCGGCCGAACGCCTGCCGGGCACCCCGGAGGCACAAATCCGCACGCTCGGCGAGCTGCCGATGCCGGCAGCCGGCGGCGCGGCCGAGCCGGGGCGCTAGCCCGTAACGACGGCTTCAAGCGCCCTCTTCAGCCGCCGACCGCGGCACGAAACGCGTGTTCGAACTTGTCGAACTCGTCCGCGGCAGCGTCGGACACCGCCCAATAGCCAAGGTCGCCGCTGACCCAGTGACGCAGGCTATAGCCCCGGCGGGTCACGGTTTCGGGTTCGTCGCCGCGCGCCTTGGGCAGGACGAAGACGTTGATCACATGCTTGCCGGCGCGATAGACGAGCGCCGGTACGGGCCTTCCGGCGATCAGGTCGAGCCGGCCGCCGACCAGCGGAAAGCCCTGCGCCGCCAAATCGACCCCGGGCGGCGACAAATCGGTTTTGCCAGCAAACCACGGCTTGACCGTGTGCTTGTCGGAGGAGGCGACATCGGTCAGATGGTCGGCCAGCAGCGAGCGCAGATGGCTGTCGATGACCTCCTCGGCAAGCGTGTCCTGCTGCCGCTCGCCCAGCACGAGGTAGGTGCCGCCCGAGCCGACCGCGACCGCAAGCAACAGCGAGGCCGCATAGGCGACCCAGGCCGAGGCGCTCAATCCGCCGGCGGCGTTTGCCGTCCGCTCGCGCCGCAACCCGGCGCGGATTTGCGCGCGCAGCGCCGGCGGTGCCCGATAGGCCGGCGCCGAACGGCGGATGCTGTCGCGCAAGCCTTCGAGTGCGGCCAATTCGGGGGCGCAGTCGGGACAGGTTGCCAGATGCTCGCGCAAGGCCGCCCGGTCATCGCCGGCCAGCTCGCCGTCGAGATAAGCGTCAAGCCGAAGACGAGCCTCCGCGCACTCCATCACCCGTCCTTTCCGTCCCAGTTCCGCCGCAACAGGCTGCGCGCGCGGTGCAGTCGCGACATGACCGTGCCGATCGGAACACCGGTGATCTCGGCGATCTCGCGATACCCGAGCTCATGCAGTTCGCGCAGCACGATCGCTTCGCGCAGCGGCATCGGCAGGGCCTCGATCAGCCGGTCGAGGCGGCGCAAATCGGAGCGGTTCATCAGCAGGGCTTCGCCCTCGGCGGCGCCCGGCATGCGATCAACCGCCGCTGCCCCATCGGCTTCGTCGGCCGCGTCGAGCGCGACGAGTTCGGCCGGGCGGTTGCGCTCGAGCCAAGTGTAGGAAGTGCGCCGCACGATCCTCAACAGCCAGCTCTTGGCGTCACCCTCGCGGTAGCTGTCGAAATACCGGAACGCGCGCAGACAGGCTTCCTGCACGACATCGGCGGCGTCGGCCTCGTTGCGCGTCAACCACCGGGCCAGCGAATAGGCGGAGTCGAGATGCGGCAGCACCACCGCTTCGAACCGGCTGCGCTGCCGCCGCTCCGCGATCCAGCTCATCCTGGGGCTCTGTCCTCATGCTGTGCCGACCGTGCCCGGGGGCAGTTTATTCCATCGTCCCGCGCGTGTCGTTGCGCTCCGGCGAGGAGGTTGCAATCGGCGCGGCTGAGCCGCAAATTTCCGACTACGCAAGAAAGGACATGCCGATGGAAATGACCGGCGAATTTCACATCCCGGCGCCGCGCCAGCGCGTCTGGGAGGCGCTCAACGATCCCGAAATCCTCAAACTCGCGATCCCCGGATGCCGCGAAATCGAAAAGGTCTCGGACACCGAATTCACCGCCAAGGTGGTGGCCAAGGTGGGTCCGGTCAGCGCGACCTTTGGCGGCAAGGTCAACCTCTCCGATCTCGACCCGCCTCGCGCCTACACGATTTCCGGCGAGGGCAGCGGCGGCGTCGCCGGCTTTGCGCGCGGCAGCGCCAAGGTCAATCTAGACGAGGACGGCGCCGACGCGACGCGGCTGCGCTATGCGGTCGAGGCCAATGTCGGCGGCAAGCTGGCGCAGATCGGCTCGCGGTTGATCGACGTCACCTCGCGTAAGATGGCCGAAGATTTCTTTGGCCGCTTTGTCGCGGCGATTACGCCGGCGGGCGCAGCAGGCGAAGCGGCGCCCGCGGAGGCGGGGGCGACGGCGCCCGCGCCGGAGGCGAGCCAAGCGCCAGCGGCCGCGCCGGCTTCCGATGCCGCCGCGGCGGAAGCCGAGACCGAGCCGGAGGCGGCTTCGGAAAAGCCGACCCGGCGGTTGTCGCCGGCGGTCTGGGTCACCGGTCTGACCGCCTTCGTCGGGGCGGTGCTTTATTTTTTCACGCGCAAGGGCGGCCCGCGCTAGCAATGCGAGCGCCTTGACCGCCGCCGCGCGCGGCACGAAACTCCGCTCCGCCGCGGCGGTCGGGCGTGGGTTCTGACCCGCGAGAGATCGAGGGAGGTTGTTTGATGCAAAAGACGGTAAGCCTCACCGTGAACGGCAGGCCGGTGTCCGCGACCGTCGAGGGCCGTACGCTGTTGGTGCAGCTGTTGCGCGAGCAGCTCGGGCTGACTGGCACCCATGTCGGCTGCGACACGAGCCAATGCGGCGCCTGCGTCGTCCATGTCGACGGCGAGGCGGTCAAATCCTGCACGTTGCTGGCGTTGCAGGCCGAGGGACGCTCGGTGTTGACGATCGAGGGCGTCGCCACCGGCGACACCCTGCACCCGATGCAGGAGGCGTTTCGCAACAATCACGCCCTGCAATGCGGGTTCTGTACCCCGGGCATGGTCATGAGCGCGCTCGACCTCGTCAAAAACAACCCGAACCCGACCGAGCGCGAGGTCCGTGAATATCTCGAAGGCAATCTCTGCCGCTGCACCGGCTACCACAACATCGTGCTGGCGATCCTCGAAGGGGCCGCGGTAATGCGCGGCGAGGCGCCGCCCGCCAATGTTCACGGGGCGGCGGCGGAGTAGGGCCGATGACGACGGTCGGGGCGCCGGTCAGGCGGCGCGAGGATTACCGTTTTCTGACCGGACAAGGGACCTACACCGACGACATCAACCGCCCGAACCAGCTCTATGCCTACATTCTGCGCAGCCCGCACGCGCATGCGCGGATCGATGGCATCGATAGCGCGGCGGCGGCCAAAGCACCGGGGGTTGTCGCGGTCTTCACCGGCAAGGATATGGCGGCCGATGGCGTCGGCGGTCTGCCTTGCGGCTGGCTCGTCCACTCCAAGGATGGCTCGCCGATGAAAGAGCCGCCGCATCCGCCGCTCGCGATCGACCGCGTGCGCCATGTCGGCGATCCGGTCGCGGTCGTGATCGGCGAGACGCTGGCCCAGGCCCGCGAGGCGGCCGATCTGGTCGAAATCGACTACGGCGAAGAGCCGGCGGTTGTCGATCCGGCCGAGGCGCTAAAGCCGACGGCGCCCCTGGTGTTCAGCGATGTGCCGGGCAATCTGTGCTATGACTGGAGCCTCGGCGATCTGGCCGCGGTTGACGCCGCTTTCGCGCGCGCGGCGCGGATCGTCAAGCTCGATCTCGTCAATAACCGGCTCGTCCCGAACGCGATGGAGCCGCGCGCGGCGATCGGCGAGTTCGACCGCGCCACCGGCGAGTACACACTGTTCACAACCAGCCAGAACCCCCATGTGATCCGCCTCTTGATGGGGGCCTTTGTGCTGCACATCCCGGAGGCGAAATTGCGCGTCGTCGCCCCGGATGTCGGTGGCGGGTTCGGCTCCAAGATCTATCACTACGCCGAAGAAGCGATCGTGACCTGGGCGGCGGGCAAATTGCGCCGCCCGGTCAAGTGGACGGCCGAGCGCTCGGAGAGCTTTATGTCCGACGCACATGGCCGCGACCACGTCACCCATGTCGAATTGGCGCTCGACGCCGACGCCAAGTTCCTGGCTCTCAAAGTCTCGACTATCGCCAATATGGGCGCCTATCTGTCCACCTTCGCGCCCTGCATTCCGACCTATCTCTACGGCACCTTGCTCGCCGGCACCTATACGACCCCGGCGATCTATGTCGAGACCAAGGCGGTCTTTACCCACACCGTACCGGTCGACGCCTATCGCGGCGCCGGCCGGCCGGAAGCGACGTTCCTGCTTGAACGCATTGTCGATCTCGCCGCCGACGAGCTCGGCATCGATCCGGCCGAACTGCGCCGGCGCAATTTCATCCCGGCCGACGCCTTTCCGTATCAGACGCCGGTGGCGCTGCAATATGACAGCGGCGACTACCAAACGACCTTGGAGATGGCGACCAGCGCCGCCGATTACGCCGGCTTTGAAGAGCGGCGGCGGGCGGCGATGGCGCGTGGCAAATTGCGCGGCATCGGCATCGCCACCTATATCGAAGCCTGCGGGATCGCGCCGTCGGCGGTGGTCGGGTCGCTGGGCGCGCGAGCCGGGCTCTATGAGAGTGCCGCGATCCGCGTGCATCCAACCGGCAGCGTCACGGTGATGACCGGTTCGCACAGCCACGGCCAGGGTCACGAGACGACGTTTTCCCAGCTTGTCGCCGACCGGCTCGGCATCCCGATCGAAAATGTCGAGATCGTCCACGGCGACACCGCCAAAATCCCGTATGGGATGGGAACCTACGGCTCGCGTTCACTGGCGGTGGGCGGTACGGCGATCGTCAAGGCGATGGACAAGGTCATTGCCAAGGGCAAAAAGATTGCCGCGCATCTGCTCGAAGCCGCCGAGGCCGACATCGAGTTTGCCGACGGCAAGTTCACGGTGGCCGGGACCGACCGCTCAAAAACCCTGGGCGAGGTGGCGCTGACCGCCTATGTGCCCCACAACTATCCGGAGGATCTTGAACCCGGTCTCGACGAAACCGCGTTTTACGACCCCAAGAATTTCACCTTTCCGTCGGGCGCTTATGTCGCCGAAGTCGAGATCGATCCCGAAACCGGCCGGCTCGAAATCGTCAATTTTACGGCGGCCGACGATTTCGGGAACATTATCAATCCGATGATCGTCGCCGGCCAGGTGCATGGCGGCCTCGCCCAGGGGATCGGCCAAGCGGTCCTCGAGGGTTGCGTTTACGACAAGGCAACCGGCCAGCTGCTGACCGGCTCCTACAATGATTATGCGATGCCTCGCGCCGATGACCTGCCGTCATTCCGGTTGTCGACGCATGCGACGCCATGCACGCACAACCCGCTTGGCGTCAAAGGGTGCGGTGAAGCCGGTGCGATCGGCGCCCCGGCGGCGCTGACCAACGCGATCGTCGACGCGCTCCGACCATTGGGCGTCAGGCATGTCGATATGCCGGCGACCCCGGAAAAGCTGTGGCGCGTTATCCAGCAGCATCGCTCGCCGCTTGCCGCCGAGTAGCAATCCGCGGTGGCCGCTGAAATGATCCCGCTCCTCTTCATCGTTCGTCACCCTCGCTGGTGCGGGAACGACGGATAGCCGGAGAAATCCGATGTACGAATTCAATTACCACAAGCCCGCAAGCCTCGACGAAATCGCCAATTTGCTCGCCGCCAACGACGAGGCGAAACTGCTGGCCGGCGGCATGACCCTGCTGCCGACCCTAAAGCAGCGTCTGGCGCGGCCGTCGGATCTGATCGATCTGGCGGCGATCACGTCGTTGCGCGGCATTACCGACGCCGGCGATGCGATCGTGATCGGGGCGATGACGCGACATGCCGAAGTCAACCGTTCGCCGGTCGTCAAACAGGGCCTTCCGGCACTGGCGGCCATGGCCGGCATGATCGGCGACCCGGCGGTACGCAATCGCGGGACGATCGGCGGCTCAATCTCGAACAACGATCCGGCGGCCGATTACCCGGCCGCGCTTGTCGCTCTCAATGCCACCGTGCATACGACCAAGCGCGAAATCGCGGCCGACAATTTCTTTACCGGCATGTTCGAGACCGCACTCGAACCGGCGGAGATCGTCACCGCGGTGCGGTTTCCGAAGCTGCAAATCGCCAATTACCAGAAATTCCGCAATCCCGCTTCGCGTTATGCGATCGTCGGCGTGTTTGTCGCGCGTTTTCCAAACGCGGTGCGGGTCGCGGTCACCGGTGCTGGGCCGGTGGTGTTTCGCGTCCCTGAGATGGAAGCGGCGCTGACGCAAAATTTCAGCCCGGACGCCATCAAAGACATCACGATCAAAGAAGACGGGCTCAATTCCGACATTCATGCGAGCGCCGAATATCGTGCGCACTTGGTCGGGGTCATGGCTCGCCGCGCCGTCGCCGCCTGCGGGTAAGTCGATTTGCGGGGCGGTTGCGCGCCGGCTGAGCAAAGCGCGCTCAGATTCCTTTCCCACGCCCCGGCCCCTCGCCGAGCCCATCTGCCGTGCGCTGACCCGTCGCGCGGCCGGCGCCTAGGGATCGCATCAAGACCCCCAGTCTTGGCGCCGGGCTTGCAGACGCTCGGAGACAAGCGGTCGCTCGATCGGTCAGCCGTCGGGAGTGGCGGATCGGTTTCAGCCGGGCCATGTGTTGGTCGGTGCGCCGTGTGGCGGGCCGCGGCCGGGCCCCGGCGGCCGGGCGGGTCGGGCCGGTGCACCCGGGAAGCGATGCGGAGACAAGGCCATGACCGACGCAACGGGTTTTGCCCATCCCGAGTTTCTGATCGACACCGCAACACTGGAAAGGCGGCTTGGCGAACCGGGGTTGCGCGTGCTCGATTGTACGACCCACCTCATTCCCGATCCCAAAATCACCTATCAGGTCGTCCCGGCGCGCGCCGACTTCGAAAAAGGCCACATCCCCGGCGCGCAATTCGTCGATCTCCAGCGCGACGTCTCGGACAATTCGCACCGTTTGCGGTTCATGCTGCCGCCGGCCGAGCAGTTTGCGGCGGCGATGAGCCGGCTCGGCGTCGGCGAAGGCACGCAAATCGTGCTCTACAGTACGACGACGCCGCAATGGGCGACCCGTCTGTGGTGGTTGCTGCGCATTTTCGGCTTTGATGATGCCGCGGTGCTCGACGGCGGCTTTGTCAAATGGAGCCGTGAAGGGCGGCCGATCGAGACCGGGCCGGGGCGATCGGCGCCGCCGGCGAAATTTGTTGTCCGCGGCCAGCGCCCGCTGATGGTTGGCAAGGACGAGGTGCTGCGGGCGATTGGCGATGCCGATGTCTGCACGCTGAACGCGCTGTCGGCCGAGCAGCATGCCGGCACCGGCGGCAATACTTACGGCCGACCCGGCCGGATCAAGGGCAGCCTCAATGTTCCGGCCGCGCAGCTGATTGATCCGGCGACCAACGCCTTTCTGCCAGCCGACGAACTGCGCCGCCGCTTTGACCGTGTCGGGGCGCTTGACAAGGAGGTCATCACCTATTGCGGAGGCGGTATCGCGGCCAGTGCCGACGCGTTTGCGCTGGTGCTGCTCGGCCACCGCAATGTTCGGCTCTATGACGCCTCGACGAGCGAATGGGCGAACGACCCGTCATTGCCGATGGAGACCGGCTGAGACGAGGCTGGGCGATCGCGGCAGGCGGCAAAAAAGGGGAGGGACGATGACCGCGAGTGTGGATCAATTGCGGATGGAGGTGACCAACGCCCCGGATGACGAGGCCGAGGCGGTCATCCGCGACGGGCTCAGCGATTACAATTTCGCCAAGGCCGGGTACCGCGATTTTCAGCCTTTGGCGGTGCTGGTCACCGATCCCGACAGCGGCAAGGTCGTCGGCGGATTGCTCGGCCGCACCTCGTTCGGCCTGCTCTATGTCGAGCGCTTCTTTCTGCCGGAAAATTTGCGCAAGCAGGGGCTCGGCAGCCGCCTGATCCGCGCGGCCGAGGAGGAGGGCCGACGGCGCGGCTGCAGCCGGGCGCTGTTGACCACATTGTCGTTCCAGGCGCCGGGCTTCTATCGCCGCCAGGGCTGGGAGGTGTTGGCCGAGATCGATTGCACGCCGACCGGCGGCCAGACCCGGTTTCTGATGACCAAGAAGCTGGTCGATTAAGCGCCAACCGCCTCGCTCAACAGGCGCGTGAAGCCGGCCATCGCCGCCGGGTCGGTCCAGCGCAACACCGCTACCAGGTCGTTGTCCGGGTCGATCCAGGTCAGATTGCCGCCGGCGCCGCGCGCGCAATAGCCGGCTTCCGACGCGCCGGGAAACAGCCCGCGGCCGGTGTTGAGCCACCACAAATAGCCGTATTGCGGATTGAGCGGGCAGGGCTCGAGCATGCGCTCGATCCAGGCTTCGGAAAGGATGCGACGGCCCTCCCACACGCCGCGGTTTAGCAGCATCAAGCCGATCCGCGCCTGGTCGCGGGCGCCGATAAAGACGCCGCCGCCCCAATGGCCGCCGCCCGACACCGACGGCATGCGCTGGCCGTCGATCTCGACCCAGGAATTGCGGTAGCCGTGCCATTCCCAATCGGAAGAGGCGCCGATCGGCGCCATCACCATTTCGCCAAACACCTCGGGCAGCGGCCGCCGCCATAGCCGCAACAGCGCCAGCGCCAGCCGGTTGACGCGCACATCATTGTATTCCCAGAACTCGCCGGGCGGCTGCAAGTCGCGATGGGTGCCCTTGGGCGCCGCCGCGACGCGGCCCCCTGACGAGCGGTTGCGGTCGATCAGGTCAGGCTTGTCCCACAGCACCCCTTCCCATTCAGAGGTCTGCTGCAGCAGGTGGTGCCAAGTGATCCTATGGTTGTGCGGAGGCTCGAAACCGCCATCCGCGACAGTGCGCCGCACCGGTTCGTGCGGATCGGCGATCAGACCGCGGTCCCAGGCGAGGCCGGCCAGGATCGACAGATAGCTCTTGGCGACGCTGAAGGTCATATCGGCCCGCGACGTATCGCCCCACTCGGCGACGATATCACCGCCGCGCAGCACCAGCCCGTTTGGACCGCCGCGCGGCCGCACCGGCCCGAGGGTCTCGTTCCATGGCGGGCGCTCGCCGAAATCGGTCAGGACCATCTCGGCAAGGTCGCGCGTCCATGGCGTTTCATGCCGTTCGGCGTGGGACGCCGCGGCCGCGACGCGGTCGGGGTCGAGCCCGGCGGCAGCGGGCGGCCGGGTTGGCCAAGGGGTGGGATGGGGCGGCGGGTATCGGGTCATCGACGCGGCTCTCCGATCGGGATACTTGAATTTCGAGCCTCGGGCACGACTTCGTCAACAAACCGCAGAGCGCGGCGATGTATCGTGCTCAGCTTGCAACGGCGCAGACGGGCCTGTTAGAACGAGGCTTGTCAGCCTTCCGGGGTCGTGGCCATGGGTTCCTTCAGTCTGATGCACTGGATAGTGGTTTTGGCGATCGTGCTGATCCTGTTCGGTGCCGGCAAGCTGCCTCGGGTAATGGGCGATTTTGCCAAGGGCATCAAAGCCTTCAAGGCCGGCATGCAGGAAGGGGACGAACCCGGGCCCGGCACGGCGCCGGCCGCGCAGGTGCCGCCGCCCGCAGCCGCGGCGAGCCCCGCCGGTTCGGCCGGGGTTGCCGACCGCCCGCAGGAGCGGGTCTGAGGCCGCAGCATCGCCCGGACCGCCGGGCGCGCGGCTGCGGAGCCGGGCCAATTGCAGCCGGCGGGTGTCGCCAAAGCGGCCGAGATGGGCGTCGGGTCACGGCCGGAGAGCTGGTGCATCGACTCCAATCCCGCTGGGCGGCCGGCGCCGCCGAGGCGGAATCGGCAAATGGCGATGCCTCTGCGCCGTCCCCGTCGGGCGGTGGTACGCTTCCTCGGCCCGTCCTGACACCGCGGGCCGCGAACCCTGATCCGCGCTCCCCCTGCTTTGCGCTTGAGATGTCCCGCGACCGCCGCGATGACGATTGCGTTTATTTCCTGTTGCATATCCCGAAAACCGCCGGCCAGACGCTGCAGCAACACTTCGCGCGCCACTGCGCACCGGGAGCGTTCTGGCAAACGACGTGCCGGGTAAAGCTGACGCCCGGCCGGCGCGCGGCCGCGCTGCCCGATCCGGGCCGGGCACGCGTGATCGCCGGGCATCAACTGACCCGCGCCTTCGCCGGGTTGTTTTTCGGCCGCGAGATCCGTCCGATCGTGCTGCTGCGCGATCCTCTCGAATTGCAGATCTCGCTCTACAACTGGCAGATGATGAACAACATCGCCATCGGTCTCGGGACGTATAGTTTTGCCCTTCATTTGCGCGCGCAGCCGGTCAATTTCATCGCCCATTTTCTGCTGACGCGCTGGCTGGAAGTTCCCCGCCGCACGCTCTGGTTGATGTCGGACGAGGCCAAATACGAGGCCATCAACCGGGCATTTGCCGGCTTCTGGTTTGTCGGTGCGCACCGCGATTGCGATCGCCTGATCGCCACACTCGCCCCCGCCCTCGGCGTGCCGCCAACGGCACCGCGCCGCAACACCTCGGCCGAATTGCAAGCGCAAACCGGTTGGCCGCTGTTGACCGCCGCATCGCTCTCATCGGCTGAATGCGATCGCTTTCGCGACGCCAACCGGGTCGATCAGGCGCTGTGGGAAAATTGGCGCAGCGCGGGATACGCCGCCGCCGCGGTCAAGCCCGCCCCGCTTCCGAGGGCGAGAAAGGCCGGGGCGGCGGGGCATGAGATGCGGCGTCCCTGGTTCAAGCTCCGCCGGGCGGCGGCGCGCCGGCGGGCCGCATGGCGCTTTCCGGTCGGTGCGGGATTGGCGCGTTTGGCCGCTGCCGATCGCGCCCGCGACGCGGAGCAGTGGGAGGCGGCGGCCTTGTTGTACCGCCGCGCGTTGCGGCTCCTGCCCCGGGCTCCCGCACTTTGGGTTCAGTATGGGCACGCCTTGAAGCACACCGGAAACCTCGCCCAAGCGGAAAACGCCTATCGCCAGGCGCTGCGCTACGGCCCGCCGGCGGCCGATACCTATTTGCAGCTGGGTCACGCGCTGAAGTTGCAGGGCAGGCTCGATGATGCCCGGGCCGCCTATCGGCGTTCGCTGATGCTCGATCCCGCCGGCAGCGGCAGCGCCGGCGCGGAATTGGCGGCGCTGGGCGAGGATTTATGAGCGGCTGCCGCGGCGCTGCGGTCGCCCCATGGCTGCGCTTCTGCGTCGCTACCACCGGCACCGGCAATCGGCTAAACTTCCGGCCGAGTGGCCGCGCGAGCGGTCGCGGTTAGGTCTTGTCGGATTGACGAAATGGCCATGATCAACTTCCTGCGCCTGCGCCGTTCGGGATTTGCTCAGGCGCGCTCGGCGGCGGCCGGTGTGGTGGTTGGTCCGCGCGCGGCCGGATCGGTGCGCAGTCTTTTCGGCGCGATCAACATCTGGTTTTGGGCGATTGTCGGGGTGCCGACCCTGATTGCCGCCGTCTATTATTTCGGCATCGCCTCAGACCTCTATCTGTCGCAAGCGCAATTTGTCGTCCGCGGTCCCGGCGCTTCGGGATCGACCGGCGGTCTCGCCGCGCTGTTCGAGGGCTCGACCTTCAGCCAGCAGGGCGAGGAAGAGGCCGAGATGGTGCAGGCGTTCATCATGTCGCGCGACGCCGTGCGCAAGCTCGATCGTGAAGACAATCTGCGCGCGATCTTTGGCCGGCCGGAGGGGGACATCGTTTACCGTTTCCCGGGGTTATTGTCGTGGCGGCAAGATTTCGAGGCCCTCTATAAAGCCTATGGCCGGTTCGTCAGCGTCGACACCGATACCTCGACCGGCATTACCACGTTGAGCGTCAAGGCGTTTCGCCCGGAAGACGCGCATCGGATCGCGGCCAGTCTGCTCAAAGCCAGCGAGCAGCTTGTCAACGAACTCAATGAGCGCGCGCGCGAGGACGCGTTGCGCAGCTTTCAAAAAGAGGTTCACGACACCGAGCAACAGATCGCCGACATCCAGGCGAAGCTGACCGCCTACCGCATCCAGGAAAAGATGCTCGATCCGAAGACGGCGGCCGAGGGCCCATTGAAGCTGCTCGAGGTGCTGAACACGCAGCGTGCCGCCGCGCTGGCGCAATTGGCCGACGCCCTCCGGAACTCGCCGAGCAGTCCGCAGATTCCGGTGCTCAAGACCCGGATCGCCTCGCTCGACAAGCTGATCGCCGATGAACACAGCAAGATCACCGGCAATACCAATTCGGTCGCCTCGCTCGAGAGCGCTTATGAGCGGCTCGATGTCGCGCGTAACATGGCGGAGGCGCAGCTGGCTTCGGCGCTCAAATCGCTCGAAGCCGCACGGCTCAACGCCCAGCGTCAACAGCTCTATATCGAAACCATCGCCACGCCGAACCTGCCCGATTACCCGCTCTATCCAAAGCGGATCGTGTCGTTTTCGATGGTTCTGGCCAGCTGCCTGCTGGTTTACGGCATTGCCTGGCTGCTGGTGGCAAGTGTGCGCGAGCACGCCGCCGCCTGAGGTGGGAGCGGCGGACAGCGTGCATCGAGCGCGGCAAACCGATGCTGAGGGTTGAAGATCTCTGCAAGGATTATCCGAGCAAGCAGGGCGGCCATCACCGGGTTCTCGACCGCATATCGTTTTCGCTGGAACCGGGCGAAAAGCTCGCGGTGCTCGGCCGCAACGGCGCCGGCAAATCGACCCTGATCCGCCTGATCGGCGGTATCGAACTGCCCTCGGCCGGCACGATCGAGCGGTCGATGTCGGTCTCGTGGCCGGTCGGATTGGTCGGCGGGCTCCATGGCGTGTTGACCGGCAACGACAATATCCGCTTTATCGCCCGGGTCTATGGCAAGCCGTTTCAAGAGCTGCGCGACTATGTCGAGGATTTCGCGCAGCTGGGAAAGTTCTTGTCAGAGCCGGTCAAGACCTATTCCACCGGCATGGCCGGTCGTCTCAATTTCGCGCTATCACTGGCTGTCGATTTCGATTGTTATCTGATCGACGAAGTCATCGCTGCCGGCGATCACCGGTTTCAGCGCCGTTCACACGAAGAGCTGTTCGAAAAACGCGCCAACCGGGCCTTGATCCTGGTGTCCCACATCCCGGAACTCGTCAAGAGCTATTGCTCGCGAGCGCTGGTTTTGCACCGTGGACGCGGCAAGGTGTTTGACGACCTGGATTTGGCGCTCGACATCTACGCCGCGCTGTGAACCTCGACGGCATTGTCCCAAGCCGCTGCCGTCGCCCTGCCGGCCCGGCGCCGCGCCGGCTCGGCAATCGCCAAGCAAGCTGTGGCCGGCATCGGCCGGGATGCCGCCCGCGCGGCGCACAGCGACCCCAGCCGATCGAGGCGGATCGCCGGGAAGCGGAGTAGGGAAGGGGTGGGGGATGGCTGGCCGCGTGTTCTATGACGGTCTCAACCTGGCGCTGACGGAGGGAACCGGGGTCGCCACCTATACCCGCACATTGACCCGCGTCGTCCGCGATCTCGGCTACGAAGTCGGGGTGGTCTATACCGCCCCCGACAACCCGCCCAAGGACCCGGTGCTGCGCGAGATCGCCTTCTTCGATGAAAAACAGGCGGTCAAGCCGCCGCTCGCCCGGCAGATCATCAATTGCTTTGCCGATCAGTTGCGCGGTTTTACACCGGTCAAGCCGCGACCGGTGGCGTTCGACGGGGTTGTCGTACGCCGCCAGTTTGAGGCGACCTGGCCGGGGCCGCACCAGGCCTTTGCCAGCCGGCGGCTGTTTGCCAGCGCCCGCGAGCATTTTGCGCGGACCAACCGGTTTCTGCGGCTGAGCTTTGATGCAAAGCCTGATATCTTTCATTGTACTTACCCGCTGCCGATCCGGGCGAAGGCAAACTGCAACATATACACGATCCATGACCTCGTGCCGTTGCGCTTGCCGTTTACGACCCTCGACAACAAGCGCCAGATTTTTCGTTTGCTGCAAAAAATCGCACGGCGGGCCGACCACATCGTCACGGTATCGGAAAATTCAAAGCGCGACATCGTCACTTTGCTCGGCGTCGACGAACAACGCGTCACCAATACCTATCAAGCAGTGGATTTTCCGGCGGCGTTGCGGGAGCGTCCGGACGAGATGGTCAGCGAGCAGCTGGAAGGAACGTTCGGGCTCGGCTTCAAGGAATATCTGCTGTTTTTTGGCGCCCTCGAACCGAAGAAAAATGTCGGGCGTCTGATCGAAGGTTATCTGTCCTCGGGCGTCGATATCCCGCTGGTGCTGGTGGCCGGCCGCGGCTGGCACAACGAGCCCGAGACAAGGCTGATCGGCGAACTGCGTGATCGGCAACGCTACGAGGCGCAATCGAACCGGCGTACCAAGCGATCCGTCTACCGGTTCGATTACGTGCCGTTTTCGATGCTGGTGACATTGATCCGCGGCGCCCGTGCGGTCGTGTTTCCGTCGCTTTACGAGGGCTTTGGCCTGCCGGTTCTCGAATCGATGGTGCTCGGCACGCCGGTTGTCACCTCGCGCGAATCGGCGGTTCCCGAGGTTGCCGGAGATGCCGCGCTGCTGGTCGATCCCTACAGCGTCGACGAGATTGCCGCAGCGATCCGAACCGTCGCCGAGGACCACGACCTCGCAGCCGAGCTTGAACGGCGAGGCCGGCTCCAAGCCGCCAAATTCTCGGTCGACCTCTATCGTGAGCGCGTCGGTGCGCTGTACCGTGCGTTGGCATGAGCGCGGAGCGATGTCCGATCATGCTCGACGTGTCGCGCCTGATCTCGCGGGCCGGGCGCAGCGCGGCAACCGGTATCGACCGGGTCGAACTCGCCTATGCCCAACATCTGATCGCGGCCCATAACGAGCTTGGCTTTGCGGCGGTGAACGCCGTCGGCGGGATCGGCTGTCTCGCCGGCGCCGAGGTCGAGCCCTATATCGCGGCGCTATCGGCGGCGTGGGCAGACGGCGCGGCGCGGCGCGGCGATCAGCGTCACATCAGGCGGCTGGCCCTCGGTTTGCGAACCCGCGCGTTGCTGCGCGGAGGACGCTGGTTACGAGCGCACCAGCAATCGCAATTCTCGCCGCCGATCTATCTGAATGTTTCGCATTTCCGATTGGAGGCGCGGGCACCGATCGCCCGGATCAAACGCGACGCCGGCGCCCGCTTTGTCTGCCTGATCCACGATTTGATCCCGATCCGCTTTCCCGAATACGCCAAGCCGGGCCAGGACCGACGCCATCGACGCCGGATCGAAACCGCGGCTGCCCTGTCTGACGCGATCATCGTCGCCTCGAGCGTCACGCGCCGGGAACTCGAACCCTATTTGCGGCGCGCCGGCCGCTCACCCCCGATTGTCGTGGCGCCGTTCGGCTGCCGGCTGCCCGCTGCGACGCCGCCGCCGCAACCGGGTGCCGCCCCCTATTTCGTCTGTCTCGGCACGATCGAGGGACGCAAGAACCACCTCCTGCTGCTCCAGCTGTGGCGGCAATTGGCTGCCGATCTTGGCACGCGGGCGCCGCGGCTGATTTTGGTCGGCCAGCGCGGCAATTTTAGCCAAGGATCGATCGATTTGCTCGAACGCTGCCCGACGCTGCGCGGGCTGGTTGTTGAGCGCAACGATTTGCCCGACCGCGAGATGGCGCCGCTGCTGCAAGGGGCGCGGGCGCTGCTGTTGCCGTCCTTCGCCGAGGGGTTTGGCTTCCCGCTTATCGAGGCGTTGGCCCTGGGCGTGCCGGCCCTGTGCAGCGACCTGCCGGCGCTGCGCGAGACCGGCGGCGATGTGCCCGAATTCATCGACCCGCTCGACAGCGTCCGGTGGCGCGAGGCGATCCTTGCCTATGCCGCCCCGGCGTCGGCGCGGCGGGATGCTCAGCTGCAGCGATTGGCCGGGTGGCGGCCGCCGCAATGGGAGGACCATTTCGCCGCGATCCATCGGCTCTTGGCGGAAGTGGCCGGCGCCGCATCGCCGGCCGGCCAATAAGCGCGGCGGCTACGTTGGGCGGCGCGGTGGTTGGCGGCGTCCGCCCGATCACCCGGCCGCGGGCGCGCAAGGCGGGTTCAGCGCCGTCGTCGGACCCGCCCGCCGCCACGGGTTGCGGCCGAGCTTGAGGCGCTCGCAAAGATCCATCGCCGCCCAATAGAGCGGCACGGCGCGACCCTTGACCGGGGGGAACGCGGCGACGTCGCCGCCGAGCCACGGCACAAACGGGTTGCGCCGGCTGTAGGCCCAGATCTCGACGCGGGTCACCGAACGGGCCGACGGCCCGCGTGCGTGAAAGCCCATGGTATCGGCGACAATCAGCGTGTTGGCCGGTACCGCGAAGGCGACAGGTTGACCCAGACCAAGCCGGCCAAGCTCGGCGGCGGTGATGCGCAGCGAACCGCGCGACGCCTGATAATCGCTGCTGTGGCGGGCCGTGACCGACATTCGCCGCTCCCAGGCCAGCCGTCGCGGCGTCGGGCGGTGCGATCCCGGAACATAGACAAACGGCGCCTCGTCATCGGCGACATCGGTCAAAAACAGCCACGCCTTGACCGTCGGGTGAAACGTGTCGGCGTGCAAACGGGTTTGCGGGTCGGGGGCGGCGCGCCGGGTGCGGGTAAAAATCGTCTGCACATAGACCAGCGGCTCCAGCAGCGACGAGCCGACATAGCGCACCCGGCCGAGCCATTCCGGGCTGGCGACCATTGCCCGCAGCGCCGGAAGCTGCGCCAGGGCGCGACGGTCGAGCGCGATGCGCCGGGTCAAAGCGTCGCCTTGCCATTGCTCGCGCGCCGGCGCCACGAAGCCCAGCGCCTCGCGCCGAACCGCGGCAAACGCCGGCGGCGGCAGAAAATCGTATTTGACGATAAAACCGTCGCGGGCAAAGGCGGCCCGCTCTTCGGCTGAGACCAGATTTTGCAGCCTCGCGCGCCGCCATTCCGCCATCCGACAAGCGAGCCGCAGGCGCGCAACGTGAAGGCCGGCGCGATTGAGCGTCGGGCTGCCGATAATCGGATTGTCGCGAAACGACTTGGCGCCGCTGGCGAGCGCCATCGCGTAGAACGGCGCCAGCGCCCAGGTCAGCGCAGCAGGTCGCATTCGGTCATCAACGCGCAGCCAGCCGAGGTCGCCGCCACTTTGTCGTACCCGGTCGGTCGACGCAACCGGTTGCGCGCCGGGCCAAAGGTCTCGGGGTCGAGCCCCGACGAGCTTGGAGCCTCATCGGTGGGGTGCCGATCACGACCGGTCATCCGGCGCTGCCCGCCGGCTGCGAAACTGCGCCTGCCAGCGACGCGCCACCATCCCTTGCAGGCGGCGCGCCGCAACCAGCAGACCCGGACGCCACAGCCTCGGGTCTTGCAAGCGTTCGAGCACGACCTCCGGCGGGCAGGGCAACCGTGTCACCGGGTCGAGATAGCGCGGATAGACGATCAGCGCGCCGGCGACCAGCTCTTCCAGGGAGAGGCGGCGGCCGCGCCCGGCAAGCGCAAGATCGGCGGTCAGGCCCCAGCCGGCATAGAACGGGCGCCCATAAACCACCACGCGGCGGCGGCGCAGCAGGGCTTCGAACCCGGTCAACGAGGTCAGCGTGTGAACCTCGTCTATCTCGGCCAGCAGCGAGGCGGTCGATTGGTCGCGCACGACGGCGTCGGCAAAGCGGCGGGCCAGCCGATCCGGCACCATTCCGGCGCGATGTCCGGCTTCGACATCGGGATGCGGCTTATAGATGATAAATGCGTCGGGATTTGCGGCCCGCACCCGGGCGAGGAGGTCGGCATTGCCGCGCACTCCGGCGCCACCGAGCCGCACCGACAAATCGTCTTCCACCTGACCCGGAACGAGGATGCGGCGCCGGCCCGCGGCGGCGGCGAGAACCGTGTTGGCGACCGGCGAACCGGGCGCGCGCAGATTGTATTTGGTGATCCCATGGGCGACGAGATCAGCGATCAGCCGGCCGGCGCGCTCGATCATCGCGGGGTCGAAACGGGTTTCGCGCAGCAGCCGTTCGAGATCGCTCGTGATCCGCGGATCGTAGTGCATCCCGCCGCGGTCGATGACCAGGGAGGCCGCCGGCATAAAATCGGAGCCGAGCCCGACCGAGCGGACGAACCCGTCTTCGACCCAGAGCAAGGGGATCCGCTCGCGGACGGCGACCTGCGGCAGTCCGCGCGGAACCCGCGTCGCCCATACCGCGATCGCACTGCCGGGCCGGGCGCGCGTCGCCGCCAAGGCCTGTCGAGCGTTGCGGCAAAAGCGCGGCGCGCCGGCGGTGGATCGGAAGAAATCTGCGACCTGGCGGCGTTTCCAGAACGACATGCCGACGCAGACCGCGATCCGACGGTTGGCCTCCTCGATCCGGCGCCATTCGGCGAGGATCCTGACAACGTCTTCAAACGCCGCGGGCCTCTGGCGATACGGGTCGAGGCAGCGGGTGGCGACCAAACAGGCGCCGGCAAAGATTTCGTCTACGCCGCGCCGAAAGGGCCGCGCTGTTACCCCGGCGGCATCGGCCGTAACCCCCCAGCCCGAATAATAACTGTCGGCGAAACACCGGACCTCGCGGCCGGCCAGAAGGGCGAGGAAACCGGTTTCGCCGCCGGCGCAATAGATGCGTTCGGCCTGCTCGATCAGCGGCCACGGGTCGGTTGCGGCGGCGACAATTTGGCACCCTTGCGCGGCCGCCAGGATGTCAGGGCGGCGGCCGCAATTGGGCATCAGCAGCGTGATATCCTCGGGCGGATAATCGGCGAGCGCGGCGCGCAGCATCGCATTTGCGAGGGCGTCAGCGGGCCCCGCTTCGTCGAGCAGCACCAGGGCGCGGCCGACGCGTTCGACCGGCGCGCCATGCATCCACCAGTCGCCGCCCACCCGCGCGGCGACCAGCTCGCGCCGCGCCGCGGCCGCGCGCGCCAGCAGCTCCGGGGTCTCCCAGCCGCGCGCGGTCAGCACTGCGGCGGAAGTAAGCGGCGGCGCTTGGAGCGCCCGCATCGGGGCTGTCGCGGGGGTGAAGCTCAGCGCCAAGGGCGAGCCGCGTCCCCGTGGCGGCGCTCGCAGGATGCCGCAAGCGAGCGTCAGCGAAGGGGCCGCGAGCGGCGACGCGGCAAGCTCGGGAAACAGCGCCGCCAGCAATTCGGTCCGGGGCGGTAAGCCTGATCTCGAGCCGCCGCGGGCAGATCGTGTGCGGGCGAGGATGGGCCAAGGCGGCGCGGATGCCATGTCCGAAGTGTGCGATAGACGCCGGACGAAATGAACCTTACCTTTTGGGTTGCGGTGCCGCAGGCTCACGCGCTCGCGCCAAACCGCGCCTCAGGGCGCTGCGAGGGGCGGCGCCGCAGCAGTTTGCGCGGGGGGTGCGGAAACGGGCATGGCGGTAAGGCTGCAGCAGGCGGCGCTGATGCCGTGGTGGACGGCGGCCCTGTTGACGCAAGCGAAGTCGTTCGAACGCAACCCGGTTATCGGCAGCCGGCGGCTCAACCAATGGGGCTTGCATGCCGCTCGCGTCAGGCTCGCTCATCATTTGGCGACCGCGCGCCGGCAAAGGCTGGCGCGGCTGATCCCGGCCTCGGATTGCGAGGCCTTCGAGCGTGACGGCTTTGTGCTGCGCCGCGATTTTCTGCCGGCGGCCCAGTTCGGCGCGCTGCTCGAGGAAGTGCGGCGCTATCGCGGCCCGCTGCGGGAAATCGCCGAGGGCGACACGATCCTGCGCAAAATCGCGCTCGCCCCGGCGGTTTTGGCGCGGTTGCCGACGCTTGCCACGGTGCTGCACTCGCCGTTGTGGCGCGGGCTGATCCGCTACGTCGGCAGCCGCGACGCCGAGCCGGTGGTTTGGATCCAAAGCATTTTGCGCCATGCCCGCCCGGGCCCGCGCGACCCGCAAACCTTTTTTCACGCCGACACGTTTCATCCAACCGTCAAGGCGTGGCTGTTTCTGACCGACGTCGCCGCCGATGGCGGGCCGTTCACCTATGTCCCCGGCTCGCATCGTCTGACGCCCGAACGGCTCGCCTGGGAACGACGCACGAGCCTCGATGCGCGTCATTCGCCGGATGCCGAGACCCGACAGGGGTCATTCCGCATCGCGCCGGCAGAGCTGGAAAAGCTCGGCTTGCCGCCGCCGCGCGTTTTTGCGGTACCGTCCAACACCTTGGTCGTTGCCGACACCTTCGGTTTTCACGCCCGCGGCCCCAGCGCCGGCGCCTCGTTGCGGGTCGAGATCTGGGCCTATGGCCGGCGCAGTCCGTTCTTGCCGCTGACAGCGCTGGCGCCATGGACCACCGCCGGTCTCGGCCTGCGCAGCGTGGCGGCGTGGAAATGGGGCGATTGGCTACAGCGCTGCGGGCTCAAAAGCAATCCTTGGCGTGAGCGGCTCGGGGTCTCCGCCTTCGATGCGCCCGCCGCCTGAGGGCGCGGTCGGCTTTGGTGCCGCGCCCGCACGCGTCGGCCTTTAGCGTTGTGCGAACGCGGGCTGGATCAATCGCCAGGCAAGACCAGTTGCGCGAGCCCCGCACCCGCTCAGGCAACGGCAGTATCGTGGTCAAAAAACAGGAGCCAATCCTGTCCCCGTCTTTGCGCAATGAGTTCGGCTTCAGTGATTGGGACCAGCCGACTATCAAAATCCAGATAAGAGACCGTTTTATAGTGTGCCAGCAAACGACGCAGCATGATGTCTGGATGTTTGCATCGTGCCGCATTGAATTCGAGCACAAACGAGGGCTTATGTAGACTTATACAACGGTCCATACCCTCGATAATCAATTCCTCTGCTCCCTCGGCGTCGATTTTCAGAAAATCGACGCGCGGCGCGTCCGCGACAATTTCGTCAATCGTTTTTTGCGAAACCTTGGAAAAGGTGCCCTCATTCGCCTCTGTCGGCTGCGGCGTATCGACGATGCGTGCATTTTTGAATTCGCCCATCGGCGAGAACAGCACCACGCGTTCGGCGGAGTGGGCACCGGCGGCGCATTCGATGACCGAGGTTTGCTCGGCAAAGCCGTTCAGCAGCACCGACTGCCGCAACAATCCGGCGACGGCAGGATTGGGTTCGACGGCAAAAACGTGGCCGTTGGCGGCGACGAGGTCGGCCATCAGCAAGGTGTAGTAACCAAAATTCGCCCCGACATCGACGACGATCATGCCCGCGCGTAAGTGCCGACACACAAAGATCGTCAGCCACATCTCCCAATAGCCGTCGAGCAGCACATGCGCGGCGAAGCCGCGATCGCGCGTGTCGAGCAGCAGCTTGTAGCGGCTCAATATGCGGCAGACCGCGACATGGTCGCCTAGATACAGGGCTTGGGCTTGCGCGCGGCACAGCGCTTCGAGCTCGAACCGATCCCCGCTGGCGAAATGCGCGGGCGCCAGCAGCGGTGGAAGGCGTTGCGCGAGTGCCGACAAACGGTTGCGGCGTTCGCTCGGCTTTGATGATTTAGGCTGCGCCCGAACAGGGGCGTCAGCGTCGTCGTCGATAGAGGCTGCGCGCGGCGGTGCCTGGGAAGAAGGGTCTGGTTCCGGAGCCGCCGGCGCTGTCCGCCGCCATGGCGGCCACTTGCTCATTCCGAGATCCGGGCGGGACGATCAGGCCGCAGCACAGCCCGCGCGACCGCCAAGCGCTGAGCGTTGGTATGGCGGCTCTCTTGCCATGGGCAAGCCGGGGGAAGCGGCCCGAGGTCCCGCGCTGGGTTCCGACTGCAACCGCAACAATGACGTTTTCGACCGGTCATCACAAACCGAGCGCGCGGCTGATTTCGGTCGGAAGATCGGCAGAGCGCTGCGCGATCGGCGACAGGGTGACATGCACCAGCGCCAATCGCCCGGCGGCGGGTTGCAGATTGGCGAGGCGGAGTTCGATCGGCTGGCCGGTTGAGCCGTCAATAGCGAACCGCAAATGCGCCTCGCACAGCCCTTCCCGCTGTGGTTGGATGGTCCCCTGCGCCAGGCACGCAAATTGCGCTCCGGCCAATATCTCGACGGTATACGGCAATTCCGCTGCTTTGCTCGAGACCGCAATCACCACCTTTGCATCCCACTCGCCAGGGGGAAGAGCAATGTACGGCCCAAACAACAGGTAGCGCACCGGGCCGGCGATGTCGATGACATGGTCGGCCGCGGTCTGCGGATCGTCGCCGACAAAGAACAATTCCCGCGTCCACACGATCTGGCCAAGCCGGCCCTCGCGGAAATATTCCTGATAGGCATTCAGCGCCCCATCGATCGCTGATCGCTGTTGTTGGGCGAGGGTGTTCCACCACGAATCGAGGTCGTCGGCAGCGGCAGCGCCGGGGTCTTCGTAAGCCGAAACCAAACCGGCAATCGCGCCCGCATCGGATGGAAGATCGAGCCAGGCCGCCATTGCCTGTGCGGTCGCGACGGTGTCGCGGAAATGGTCATCGGCGCGGAGCACGAGCGCCTCGGGGATCGCGATCGTGCCGATCAGAGCGGCGCAGCTTCCGGCCGCCGCGCGCAAGGCGCTTTTCCAATCGAGCCCATGCCGCAAGGTCAGATTTTGCACCGCAGCGCGCGGATCATCGAGCGCCACGACAAACCGCCTGCCCCACTCGCCCAACAGCGATCGAAAAGCGTCATCGGGCTGGCGGACGCCGACGACGAGGTGGCGCTCGGTTGTCCGCAGCGCCGCCAGCGCAATCTCCTCGAAGGTAGCGCCGCTTACCAAGGCGGGCGGTCCGAGTGCGGCCTGCACGAGGGTTGCGACGATGCTGTCACACCATTCGGCGAACCGGCTCGGCAGGCCGACAGAAACAAAGATCATGCGGAGATTACATTGTGGTTAAGGCAGAGACAGGTCAGCATCCGGCAGCGCTCATCCCCAAGCACCGCCGCGGCAGCGGCGGTCGCGCCGGCCTTGCCATCGCCGGTCCGCTCGCGCCGCGTGGGCGGATTTGGCCAGCACCGAGCCATCTCATCGCACCATTGCCACGAGCGGCTGCGGTGTCAACCAAGCGATTGCCCGCTCGACAAAGCCATTCCCGAACCGGCAGCCGCCTTTGCCACCGGCTCGACAGCAGCCGGCGGGGTTGGTTAGAAATCCCAAAACAGGCTCAGCTGCGATTTTGTCGAGAGCCAGATCGTTGACAGCGTCTTTCGACATGCCCGATGCCGCCGCGGCCGAGCCGAGCTTGGCGTTGATCGTTAACTGCACGCAATTCCGGGCATGTTGGCCATGTTGTATGCGGTGATTGGCCTGCCCGGCGACGCCCTGTCGCGTTGCGCGAGCCTGACCCTGGCGCTGCTGCGGCGGGCGTTTGACGACATTACGACAGTGCGCGCCGACACGCTCGAGGAGATCGGTCGCGAGCTCCTCTTGCACGACACCGCGCGGGCCATGGTCGTATTCCATCAGCCGGGCGGGCGGGTCAGCCGCGCGCTGTCCGAAACCAACCAGCGATTCGTGGTTGTGCTCGGCGATCCGCGCACGGCGCTGGCCGATCTTGTCCTGCGGCGCGGTCACGGACTGATCGCGGCCACACGCATCGTCGCCAGCAGCTGCGCCGCGGTCACGGAGCTTGTCGATATGCCGGGCGCATTGGTCGTTCGTGCCGGGAGCGCCGCTGACGACCACGACCAGCTGGCAGCCGCAATTGCGCGACATTTTCGCCTCGGGCTCGATCCGCCGGCTGTCGCCGACGCGGCCGGCCGCACGGAGCCGGCTGAACCGGCGCTGTCGGCGGCGGCGGTGGCGGCGTGGTGGGATGGTCTGACCGAGAGCGAGCAGGCCGTTGCGGCGGGGGGGCTCGATCCCTATCGCGCCGTCTCAGGCGGCTTGGGCGGTCCTGACCACGGCAGACCGGGACGGCTGTTGTGGAAGCCCGAGCTGTTCTGCTGTGGCGACCGGCCCGGCGAGCCGGTGGCCGGCGCGCTCGACATCACCGGCCGCGCGCGCTGCCTGCTGTCAGGCCCCGAAATCCTGCCGCCGCGCGGAAACTGGCTCTTGACGGCAAGCTTCGAAATTTCGCCGGAAGCTGTCGAGCATAATTTCGTCGTGGAGGTATGGGCGGGGGCAATGCTTTCCAGCACGACCATTCGCGCGTCGGAAACGGGTGTGGCCACGCTCGCGCTGGCCTTGAGCTTCGATCAATTGCCCGACCGCCCGCTGCAATTGCGCGTGGCGAACGAACGGCCCGCTTTCAGCGGCCAGCTCCGGCTCGGTGAGGTTGTGCTGATCGAGCGTGGGGACATGCCGGAGCCGTCCGCCGCCGACGCCCGGTAGCCGCCGGGAATGGCGCCGGCAGTCGGACAGGCCGGGGGAGGGAGTCTCAAGACCCGCAACCATCGCGCCGGGACTTGCACAGGCGACCCCGGGCCCGGCGGGCCAGGTCGGCGCGGAGCGATGTCGCAGGCGGGGGCGCGGCCTAGAAATCGCCCGAATCGGCAGCGAATTATCGCGCGCGGAATAGTCTTCGGAGGAGACGTATCGATGTGGAAGCAGCGAGCCGTAAGCCTCTGCAGTTGTATTGCGTTGCTGCCGCTGATCGTGGCTTGCACGGGCGGACCGGGTTCGCCGCCGCAGGCTTATGCCCCTCCGGCGCCCTCATCGCCGCCATCCTTTGCCGCGATCCAGACCGGTCTGACGCCGCGCTATGCGGCGCCCGCTGCCGAGGCCGCGGCCCTTCCTTACCAGGCTGCGGGGGTGCCGGCAGGCCCAGGGGGCGTTTACACCGTCGCCGCCCGCACCTCTCCCGGCGCAATTATCGTGATGCTGCCCGGCGCCGGCGCCGTGTTCCCGACCGACCCTGCGCTGTGGGCAGCGCAAGGATTTGACGTCGTGGCTCCGCCGCCGGCCGAACTCTACCGTCTCGCCGCCGTGCAGGAGAGCGCTACCGCGCAATTGATCGCCGAAGCCGAAGCTTTGGCCGACGCCCCGGTCTGGTTGATAGGGCCGAACTCGGCGATCCAGGCGGCGATGGCGGCGCTGCCTCCGGCCGGATCGGGGCAGGTTTCGGGGGTGGTGGTCACCTCGGCCGCGACCGGCGCCGGCACCTGCAACGAAGAGATGACCTATTCCTACGACGGCAGCGGCCCACCCAAAGTCTCGGTCCGGAAATCCGGTGACGCCTGCGGCCCGGGATCGCCCTTTGCGATCGCGCCCAATTCGACCGTGGCGCCGCCGGGCCCGGCGATCCCGCAACACCGGCCGCGGTTGATCGAGACCTCGGTGCCGGCCGCACCCGGGCATGCTCCGCGGGTCATCGAGGCTGACGCCGGTGGGCAATTGGCGACACCCGCTCAACAACAGGCGACCGTGCGTCAGATTGCCGACCTGATCAAATCGGCACCGCCGGGCTGATCGAGGCGCCTCCCCACCCCAACACACCGAGGCCCGACCATTGCGGTTGGCCGGGCCTCACGACGCGTTCTGCGACCTTAGTATCGCGGCGGCGGGGGCTGCGGGGTGGTCGCCGCGCCAGCGATGGCCCCGACTGCACCGCCGGCGGCAGCGCCGATGGCAGCCCCGGTGCCGCCACCGGCAATACCGCCGATCGCCGCTCCGGTGCCCGCCCCGATCAGACCGCCACCGAGAGCGCGCTGTCCGGGATCGTAGGGATTTGTGCAACCCGTCAGCGCCAGGATCATTCCGGTAGCGGCGACAACGGTCATAATCGATCGCGCCTTCACTCTTCGTTCCTTCCAAAAAAATTGCCGGTCTGAACTTGCCGGCATGGCAGAACCGCCTCGTCAAGAACGGTTGCCGTCCGGTCCTTGTTCCCGCGACCCGCGCTCTGGCGGAGGCCGCGCGGACGCGCCGCCCACTTTAGCGGACAAATGCTTATCCCGCGGTTGTCAGGCTTGAGCAAAAATCGCAGAGAGGGCATAGGAGCGGCGGAAGGTTGGCAACCCACAACCACAACAACAAGGATCAAAAAAATGACGACTGCCACTCCGCTTCCGACAGTCGGCGAATCGGCCCTCGAAAGGCTGGGGCGCAAGCAAGACAGCATCCCGTTTGCGCCCTACCATATCGGGCTGATTCTGGTGCTGGGTCTGGTCGGCTTTGTCGAAGGCTACGATCTGGCGCTGGGCGGTTCGCTTATCGTGCTGGCCAAAGGCCCGCTGCATCTGACCGGCGGCGACATCAGGTGGCTGGTTCTCGGCCCCACCCTGCTGGTGGCGTTGTCGGGACTGACCGCGGCCGCCTTGTCCGACCGCCTGAGCCGCAAGACCGTCATGCAGATCGGCGTGATCCTCAGCACCTTCTTTACCCTATTAATCCCGTTCGCGCACACGGCGACACAGCTGATTGGGCTGCGGTTGTTGACCGGGATCGGTCTGGGCTTTGCCATCTCGGCACCGTTCCCGATCGCCGCCGAATTGATGCCGGCCCAGCATCGCCGTACCTACGGCGCCATTTACGAGGTCATGCTGGCGAGCGCCTTCACCCTGCTGCCATTCATCAGCTTTTTCCTCGCCGGCAATCCGAACGGCTTTCGGCTGATCGCATTGCCCGGCGGGCTGGCGCTGTTTGTGGTGCCGGCGCTGCTTTATTTTCTGCTGCCTGACAGCCCGCGCTGGTTGTTGCGTCGCGGCCATGCGCAGGCCGCGGTGGACGCGGTCAACGACATGATCCGCCGCGCCGGCAACCGCGTGCCGCCGCTGACACTGGCCGGGTTGGGGTCGCAGCTCGCGGTTGCGCGCGAGGAATTGCCGCCATTTTCGGCGCTGTTCGCGCGCGGCCAGCTGCGCTGGACCGCGGTCGGCATCCTCTGCTCGATCGCCGCCGGCACCTGCTATTACGCCAGCGCCATTCTGGTGCCGAAGGCGCTGGTCGACCAGGGGGCGGCGGTGGCGCTGAGTTTCGGGCTGAGTTCCCTGCTGTTCATGGCGAGCGTGCCGGGCAAGTTTTTCACCGGTTTCATCATGGAGGTCATCGGCCGGCGCTGGGCGATCTTCTATTGCTTTGGCGGCGCGGTTCCGGGTCTTGCGCTGATGATGGTCGCCCATCTCGCCGGCGGCTATGCGACCGTTGTTTTCGTGGCCGGAGCGCTGATTACCGGATTTACCGTGCTGTCGTCATTTCCGGCGGTCCGGGTCTATCTCTCCGAGCAGTTTCCGACGGCATTGCGCGGCCGCGGCCATTTCTTCGGCGAGTCGTTCGGTCGCCTGTTCGCCGGTGTCGCGATGCCCGCCTTTCTCGAAGCCCATACGCATTCCCCGGGGGTGTTCTTCGGAACCCTGCTCGGCGTCGTGGCCGTCGGCGCGTTTGTGCCGGTCGTATTCGGCAAGGAGACCGTCGGGCAGCTTGAAAGCTTCAACGAAGCCGCGCGCGAGTTCGCCTGAACGGGACCGGTCGGTCGTCGCCGCTCAGAGGGCGATCCGTCGCCAACCGAATACGAGAACCGGTAGCGCCGCCAGCTGCAACAGCAGCGAGACCGCGACCAAAGCCGGCAAGCTCACCGTGTAAAGCACCCCGAGCGCGACGCTGCCCAGAAGCCAGGCGGCGCCGCGCAACGCGTCGAACAGGCCATAGGCCGTGGCGCGCCGATCGCGCGGGATGTCGGCTCCGAGCAGCGCCTGAAACAGCGTGTCCTGAACCGCCGTGCCCACTCCCCACAGCGCGGCGCCGCCAACCGCGCCCGCGACACCGGCGAGAAACACCAGCGGCGTCGCGGCGGCGGCGAGCACGATTCCGGCGATCAGCACGGCGTGGCCGAAGCGATCCAACAGCCGCCCCAGCAACAGCGCGGCCGTCCCCTCTGTCGCCATCGCCAGCGCGTAAAGCATCGGGATCGCAGACGCGCTCACCACCGCCGCCTTTCCGAGGTAGAACGCGATCAGCGCGAAATCGACAAACCCGGCCCCGACCAGTGCCGCCGCGATTGTGTAGAGGCGGAAATTGCGGCCAAAGCCCGACCACACACCGGGCTCGACGCCGGGGATGGCGAGTTCAAGGCCGCGAGGGTCCGGATAGAGCAGCCGCGCCGCGGCCAGTACCGTCAGCGAGGCCAGCGCCGGCGCCAGCAGGATGGCAAAGCTCAGCCGATAATTGGCGCTTGTCGCCACCACCGCCGCCACCAGCAGCGGGCCGGCCATGCCGCCGGTCTGGTCGAGCGCGGTGTGCAGACCGAAGCCCCAGCCGGCGCCGGTCCGGGTCGCGGCATGGGACAACATGGCGCTACGAATGGGCGCGCGGATCGCCCGCCCGACCCGCTCGGCGACCAGCAGCACCATGGCCGCCGGCCATGACGCGGCGAGCGCCAGCAGCGGCACCGCCAACAGATTGACGATGTAGCCGCCGGCCATTATCGGCCAGTATCGGCCATGGCGATCGGCGGCGCGGCCCGACAGGTAACGCACGCCGTAGCCGAGAAACTCGCCAAGCCCGGCGACGACGCTGACAACCACCGCCGAAGCTCCAAGCGCGCCGAGAAACGGACCGGCGATGCTGCGGCCGCCCTCGTAGGTCATATCGGCAAACAGGCTGACGCAGCCGATCAGGACGATAAACACCACCGCCTTGCGCGTCGCTGCTGCGGACAGCGCAGGCTGTGGGGGTGAGCCGGTTGCGGCCACGTGCGCGCGTCGCCCGGTAATGACCGGGTTCGCCTCAGGCAGTCTTGGCGGCGGTCAAACCAAGCTCCGCCATCATCTGTTCGCGCATCACGAATTTCTGGACCTTGCCGGTAACGGTCATCGGAAAGGCATCGACGAACTTTACATATTTGGGGATCTTGTAATGCGCGATCCGACCCTCGCAGAACGCGCGGATCTCCGCCGCGGTCGCGGTCTCGCCGTCACGCAAGCGCACCCAGGCGCACAATTCCTCGCCATAACGCGGGTCGGGCACCCCGATCACCTGCACATCCTGGATTTTCGGGTGGCGGTAGAGGAACTCCTCGACCTCGCGCGGATAGACATTTTCGCCGCCGCGGATCACCATGTCCTTGATCCGGCCGACGATATTGCAATAGCCCTCGTCGTCGATCGTCGCCAGGTCGCCGGTTTTCATCCACCGCGCCGGGTCGATCGCCTCGCGGGTCTTCTCCTCGTCGTCCCAGTAGCCCAACATCACGCAATAGCCGCGGGTCCACAGCTCGCCGGGCGTGCCGCGCGGAACGATGCGGCCTTCGGCATCGACAATCTTGACCTCGATATGCGGCTGTACCCGGCCGACCGTCGACACGCGGCGCTCGACCGGGTCGTCGGTCGACGACTGGAAACTGACCGGGCTGGTTTCGGTCATGCCGTAAGCGATCGTGATCTCGTTGAGATGCATGCGCTCGATCGCGCGTTTCATGACCTCGATCGGGCAGGGGCTGCCGGCCATGATCCCGGTGCGCAGCGACGACAGATCAAACCGGGCGAAATCGGGATGGTCCATTTCGGCGATGAACATCGTCGGTACGCCATGCAAACCCGTGCAACGCTCGGCCGCGACCGTTTCCAGCGTCGCCAGCGGGTCAAAGCCCTCGCTCGGATAGACCATTGTACTGCCATGCGTCAGGCAGGCGAGGTTGCCCAGCACCATGCCGAAGCAATGGTAGAGCGGCACGGGAATGCACAAACGGTCGGCCGGGCCAAGGCGCATCGCCTCGCCGACGAAGAAGCCATTGTTCAGAATGTTGTGGTGGGTCAGCGTCGCCCCCTTGGGAAAGCCGGTCGTGCCCGAGGTGAATTGGATATTGATCGGGTCGTCAAACTGCAGTTCGGCGGCGAGACCGGAAAGACGCTGCCGTGCCGCGCCGTCGCCGCGGGCGGAGACTTCGGCAAAGCGGAGCGCGCCGGGCAGGCGCTCGTCGCCGATCGTGATGACCAGGCGCAGCTGCGGCAGATGCGCGGCGTGCAAGCGGCCGGCGGTCGCCGTGGCCAATTCCGGCGCCAGCTCCGACAGCATCGCGAAATAGTCGCTTGTCCGGAACCGGGCCGCGGTGATCAGCGCCTTGCAGCCGGATTTGTTGAGCGCGTATTCGAGCTCGCTGACCCGATAGGCGGGATTGATGTTGACCAGGATCAGCCCGGCCTTGGCGGTGGCGAATTGGGCAATGACCCATTCGGCGTTGTTGGGCGACCAGATGCCGATGCGGTCGCCGCGCGTCAATCCGAGGGCGAGCAGCCCGGCGGCAAACGCATCGACGCGCTCCTTGAGCTCGCGCCAGCTCCACCGGATCTGTTGATGGCGGACGACCAGCGCGTCGCGATCGTCAAAGCGCTCGGCCGTGCGGTCGAAATAGGCGCCGATTGTCGCCCCGATCAGCGGCGTTGCGTTGGCGCCGTGGACATAGCTCGGCAGCGGCATCCCCGTTCTCCCGATCCCCGTTTCTGCCAGGCGCCGGGCGGCCCACCCATGCGGTCGCGACAGGCGCGGCCGCGCCCGCGCAGAGCCCTGGTCGATCGCGCCATTATCAGGGTGCCGGTCGATCAACAAAAGCCGTTCGTCGGTCGGCGCCGCCAATGGTCTTGGCGGCGGGCGGAACCGGGCTTTCGGGCGCCACCGAGCGGCCGCCGATCGGGCCTCGCCGGCAGGGATCGAATGCCCCGCCACGACCGTTAGGCGAGGCGTGAAGACCTGCATGGAGCGGAGCATGAAACCCGTTCTCGGCGCAGCTTCTGCGCTGTTGTTCGCGGTCGCTGCCGGTGTGGCTCTTCCGGCCGCGGCGCAAACGATGCTGATGCCCTATGAGAACCGGCCGATCGCCCAGCCGCCGGGCGTGCCGCCGCCATCGGAGGGGCCGCAGCCAGCCTATCCAACCACAGCCTATCCAACCACAGCCTATCCAACCACAGCCTATCCAACCACAGCCTATCCAACCACAGCCTATCCAACCACTGCCTATCCAACCACTGCCTATCCGACCGCCGGTTATCCGACTGCGGGCTATCCGCCCGCCGGCTATCCGACCGCCAACCGGCCGCCGGGCCCCTATCTGACGCAGTGCAAAGAAGTGCGCATGCTGCAAGGCACGCTCACCGCCTTCTGTCCGAAACCGGACGGGACGTGGCACACCACCCAGCTGGCGCAGGCGGCGGCGTGCCCCGCCGGGGTCGAGGATCGGGGCGGCGCGCTGGTCTGCGCCGCAGCGCCCGAGGTCGGGTCGAGCATGCCACCGCAGAGCTACGGAAGCGCGTATGGCGGCATCTACTCGCCGCCGGCCGGTGGGCCGTCACAGAGCGGATTTACCTCGTCCTCGGCGGCGCGCGCGGCGCGGCCTCCCGGATATTGAGCCGGCCTCGCACCCGGCCCGAACCAAAAGCGGCGCCGGCAACCGGCGGGTCGCCGCCGATCGGTGGAACCCCGCGGGTCGTGATCGGTCAGTGATCGGCGGCAACAACCCCGCTGATCAAATTGCGGTCGTAGAGCGAAGCGAGGTCGATATCGCCGCCCGCCGCCGGAACGCTCTCCAGCGATGCGAGAGCGGCGGCAAGACGGTGCTCGGCCTCGCGCGCCAGCGCCTCGGCTTCCTCGACCGTCACCGCGGCAAAGCAGATCGCGTCGCCCGGCCGGCGGCGCGCGACGATCGGCAGGTCGGCTGAAATCACGGTCGCGATTTTCGGATAGCCGCCGGTCGTCTGATGGTCGGCGAGCAGCAGGATTGGCTGGCCCGATCCCGGCACCTGGATCGCTCCGGTGGCGATCGCGTCGGAGACGATGTCCCAGCCCGCGCGGTGCTGCAACCTCGGCCCCTCGAGCCGCATGCCCATGCGGTCGGCGTTGGCCGAGATGCGAAATTCGGCCGTGACCAGCGCCCGCAAGGCGGGCTCGGCAAAGCCGTCATGCTGCGGCCCAAAGACGATCCGGATCGGCTGCCGAGCGCCGGCCGGGGGCGGCGAGGGCAAGCGCCGCTCCCGCCGTTCCGGCGCGCGCTCGATCACCAGCGGCACGGCGTCGCCGGCGCGCAATGCGCGGCCATAAAGACCGCCGAGCCCCGCGCGCACATAGGTCGAGGCGCTGCCGAGCACTTGCGGTACGTCAAGCCCGCCTTCGACGGCAAGATAGGCGCACACCGCCTCGCGGCCGAGCCTGACTTCGAAGACTTCGCCGCAAACCAGCCGCACACTGAGCCAGGCCGGCACGGGTTGCCCGGCGCGCGCGAGCACAAGGCTGGCGCCGGCGCCGGCGACCGCGACCCGGACCGCTGGCGCAGTCACCTCGAAGCGCGGCCCGGTAAACAGGATTTCGAGCGCGGCGGTGTTGACCGGGTTGCCGACCAGCGCATTGGCGAGCCGCAGCGAGGGCGTATCGAGCGCGCCCGAAACCGGCACACCCAGCGCCTGATAGCCGAGGCGGCCGAGATCCTGCACGGTCGTGTGCAGCCCGGGGCTGATGACCGACAGGCCGGGTTTCACGGCGACGGGTTGCCGCCGCCGAACGGGTCGGCGCCGGCGGCGACACGGGTGCGGATTGCGGCAAAAGCCGAGGCGTCGATCGGCTCGAATATCACCGCATCACCGGCGGCGAGCAAGGCCGGCGGATTGCGGGCGGGGTCGAACAGCCGCAGCGGGGTGGTGCCGATCAGATGCCAGCCGCCGGGGCTCTCGAACGGATAGATTGCGCTGAGCGTCGTGGCGATCGCAACCGAGCCGGCCGGCACCCGCAGCCGCGGATCGGCGCGGCGCGGCAGCGCCAGCGCCTGCGGCAAATCGCCGAGATAAGGAAAGCCGGGCAGAAAGCCGAGCATATAGACGTGATAGCAGACACCGCTGTGCGCGGCGACGACCTCGCCCGGGGCGAGCCCGGTCAATCGCGCCACCGCATCGAGATCGGGGGCGAATTCGCCTTCGTAGCAGACCGGGATGCGCCACAGCCGCGGGTTTGGCGGCGGTGATCGGTCGTCGGTGAAAAGGCCGGCGATCGCCGTTTCCAATTCGCCGCGCGACGTCGCGAGCGGATCGTAATGCACGAGCAGAGAGCGGAAGGTCGGCACGGTTTCGACAACGCCGACCGGCCGCGCCGCGCGCAACGCCCGGTCCAGCCGCAGCACCGCGCGGCTCGTTTCGCGATCGACCGCGTCGCCCAATTCGACCGCAAGCCCGGTGTCGCCGACCGACAGGAAGCGCACCTTCACCGCATTTCCTTGCTACAATTGGCCATCACACCTAATTGACCAGGATAGAAGCGAGGAACCGGGCATGGCAAAAGCGATCAACCTCAACGCCGATATGGGCGAGGGTTACGGCGCTTGGGAGATGGGCGATGACGCGGCGCTGATGAAGATCATCCGCTCGGCCAGCATCGCCTGCGGCTTTCACGCCGGCGACCCGGTCACGATGCACCGCCTCGTCAGTCTCGCGGCGGAAAACGGGGTCAGCATCGGCGCCCATCCGGGGTTCAACGATTTGTGGGGGTTTGGCCGCCGGCGGATCGATATGAGCCCGCGCGAACTCGAATACATGATCGCCTACCAGATCGGCGCCTTGCAGGCGATGGCGGCCTATGTCGGGCAGAAAGTCACGCATGTCAAAACCCACGGCGCCTTGAACAACATGGCGGCCGAGAATCTTGATCTGGCACTGGCGGTTGGCCGCGCGATGAAGACCGTCGACCGCGACCTGATTTATGTGGCGCTGGCCGGCTCGCAGATGGAAAAGGCCGCGCTCGAACTCGGCCTGCCGCTGGCGCGTGAAGGCTTTTGCGACCGGCTCTACGACGATGACGGGAACCTGACGTCGCGCAAGATTGCCGGGGCGGTGCTGCACGACGCCGACGAGATCCGCGACCGGGTCGTGCATATGGTCACCGAGGACGAGATCGTCTCCCGCACCGGCAAGCGTCTCAAGGTCAAGCTCGACACCCTGTGCCTGCACGGCGACGAGCCTTCGGCGGTGCTCGCGGCGCGGGCCGTGCGTCAGGGGCTCGAGGCCGCCGGCGTCAAGATCGTCACCCTGCCCGAAATGCTCGGCTGATACCCGAGTGTGAAGATGGGTTAACGCGGCATTGCCGCGACCATGTCCTCGATCCAGGCGGCGTCGTGGCTGATCGCGGCGAGCTCGGCGCGAAGCTCCGCCTCGGGCATCGCGCAGGAGCGAACGACCTGCAAATCCTGCTCGTCGCCTTCAAGGTTGCAGACGATCTCCAGGCGGATGCCGTTGGGATCGAAGAAATAGAATGAATGGATCGCCGGCGGGATCGTCAGCAACGGGCCGGCGACGATCGCAACGCCGTTTGCTTTGAGCCGCGCCAGCATTTCTCGATAGCGCTGCGGGCCGCACACAAACGAGACGTGCTGCATTGCACCGAGCGTGTCGCGATCGGCGACCGCCACCCCCTCGGGGTATTCGAAAAAAGCCAGCAGGCTGTCGCCGCCCATGTCGAGAAAATAGTGAAGAATGCCCTTGTAGGGCGGTGATCCGACGCCGTGGGCCGGTGCCGCGTCCGGCGGCGCCGCCGGGGTGCGCAGCGCGTGGACGAGCGGCATGCCCAGAACCCGGACATAGAAATCGAGGGTTCGCCGCATGTCGGTCGTGACCAGCGCAAGGTGATGAATTCCGCGCAGCAAGGGTTTGCGTGAGAGACCGGACACTGCGCTGCGCGGCTCAACCATCATGGCGTCCATCGGGTTTCTCCTGGTGCGGGCTGGGGCTGGACGATCCGAATTTTCGCGCCGGGACGCGACGGACGGCCGGGCAGGGCCGGGCGCTCCGGTCGGCGCATCTTATCCGCGCAGTTGTGGGATGATGTCGCGGGCGATGATCTCGACCTGTTCGGGCTGGTAGCGATAGGGGATCAAGATCAGCTTTTGCACGCCCACGGCGAGCTGGTCACGCAGTTGTTCGACGCATTCATCGACGGTGCCGATGATCGCCGAATCCTTGGTCGATTGGCTCCACGACGCGTAATCCCATTCCTGGCCGAGCCATTCCATCATCGCCGGGGCGACCGCATCGCGAGACCGACCGACACAGATCGCGAGCTGGTTGGCGTTCAACAGCGTCTCGGGCTCCTTCCCGGCCGCGGCCGCATACCCCTTCACTTTCCCCCAGGATTGGGCAAAGCCCTCGGGAGTGTAGAAATAAGTGAGCCAGCCGCCGTTCAGCGCCGCCCGCCGCAATACGCGATCGACATAGCCGCCGATCAGGATCGGCGGCAATGCCCGCGGCCGTGGCGCCATGTTGGCGCCGCGCAAAAGGTGCGGCGGGTATTCCGCCTCGATCCCGGCCTCGGTCCACAAGCGGCGCAGGATTTCGAGGTTGCGATCCATCAGCCGGCCGCGCTGGTTGTAGGGGATGCCGACCGCATCGAATTCGCGCTTGTACCAGCCCGCCGCGAGGCCGAGCAGCAGGCGGCCCCCGGCGATGCGGTCGAGGCTCGCCAATTCCTTGGCCAGCACCACTGGGTTGCGCAACGGCAGAACGAGCACGCCGGTGCCGAGCTTGATCCGGAGGGTGCGCGCGGCGATCGCGGCAAGCAGGGTCAGCGGCTCGATGATCGGAAACGGCGGGTCGACGCCGAGCAGGATGTGGTCCCAAACCCAGACCGAATCAAAGCCGAGCGTCTCGGCCCGCACCGCGTAATCGATCAATGCCTGGGGATCGGGCTCCTCGGGCCAGGTCGTGAAATTGCGCAGCGCCAAGCCAAAGGTGTTGGTGAAGATCGTCATCGCGATGCTCAGGCGGTGTAGAGGCGGTCGGGGTCGAGATGGCGCAAAGCGGCGAGCTCCGGCGCACTCGGCGGCGCGGCCATGCCCAGTTCCGCCGCCGCCGGCACCTCGAACCCGGTATTGGCGCGCACCGCGTCGAGGGTAGCGCCCGGTTGCAACGCCAGCAGGGTCATGCGCTTGGTCGGCTCGTCAAAGCCGAAAATGCCGAGATCGGTCACCACCCGGTACATCCCCCCGGCAATCAGCCCCGCCTCGCCACGGCTCGATCCGCCGGCAAGAAATCCCGGGCTGGTCACGAAATCGACGCGTTCGACAAAACGGCGCTTTTCGTGCTTCATGGCCACGATCATTCGCGTCAGGCTGGCGATGTCGTTGCCGCCGCCGGTTCCCGGCAATCGCGTGGTCGGGTGCTGGGGCGGGCCGATCCACGAGCTGTTCAAATTGCCGTATTGGTCGATCTGGGCGCCGCCCATAAAACCGATATCGACATAGCCGCGCTGCAACAGCAGCAGCACATCGGTGCTCGAGAGCACCATATTGGCGCGGCGCGTGCAGCGCTGCTCGTTGGTTGACGGCGGCAGCCGGCCGGGCTCGACATAAGCGCCGATCGTGCCGCCCTCGAACAGGATCGTCAGCCCCGGCGCATGCAGGCGTTGCGCCAGGGTCGCGGCCAACAGCGGAATGCCGACCCCGGCAAACACAACCTGGCCGTCCTGAAGCAGCCTCGCACTCGCCACCGCCAACAATTCGCTCGCGGTGTAGCTTGTCGCGTCAATCGTCATAGATGCTCTGTCCCCGCCGCGCGGCGTCGAGCAGTTCGGCAAGGCCGATGCGATCGAGATAATCGGTCCACGATCCGGGCCGCTCGAAATAATGCGCCAGATAGTCGCGCATACCCGCCTCGGGATCGCCTCTAAGCTGAGCGGCATAATTGTCGAGATGCCCGAACAGTGGTTCGTAGGCGCCATAGCATTCGTGCGGCACACAGCCGAACGGCACTTCGACCACCGCATCGACCGCGAAAAACGGGATCTTGGTACGGTCCGGTTGGCGGCGGATTTGGTCGTTCGAGACGATCCGCTCGGTCGTCAGGATCACGCGGTTGGCGGCAAGCGCGAGGTCCGGATCCATGAACGGAAGGCCATCAATCTGGGCATTGCCATAGGCGTCGCAACGCTGGACATGAATGAGCGCCACATCGGGGTTGAGCGCCGGCACCAGCAGCAGTTTCTCGCCAGTAAACGGGCAATCGATCACCCGCATATCGGGAAGGCGAGCCAGGACATCGGAGCCCAGCATCGAGCGCATCGGCAGAAATGGAACGCCCATCGCGGCCGCGCGAAACCGCATGCCGATCGCCAGATGGCTCCATTCCTCGAACCGCGCGCGGCCGCTCTCGGTATAAGCGCGCATGATCCGCGACACGCCCCAAACGATGCCGAGGCTGAACCAGCTGGTGATCAGATGCCGGCAGGCGCCCGAGGCGAACAGCAGCTCGCCCTCGCTCGAACTGATGCTGCGCGCGCACACCAGATCGCGTTTTCCGGCGCGGATCAGCGCCCAGACCATCGCCATCGGCGTGCGCGACAGGGTGCTGCCACCGATCCCGACTACCGCGCCATCGGGCACCAGCGCCGCCGCTTCTTCGAGCGACATGACCTTTTCTTTGAGGCTCCGGTCGCGCTCGCGGGTGCGGCGGCAAAGCTCGTCATAGGGCAGGTTCACGCGCGACCCTCACGATGACCCAACCGGTACAGTATACCGCCTGCGGCCGCGGGCAACGCCTTGCGCATCGGGCCGCCGCCCCGCGGGCCCTCAGCCGTGCTTGCCGGCGCCCATCAGCGCGTTGAATTCGTCGATCAGCGCATCGAGCGCCGGCAGGCGCTCTTGCATGCCGGTCCAGAAAAGCGGCGAGCGGCGCTGCTCGAAGGCCGCAAGCGGCACGCCCTGCTGCTCGACCCAGGTGAAATAGCCGAGGTTGAAGATCCGTGCGCGATCATGGTGGGTCAGTTCGAGCACGTCGTTGTCGACAATCCCGGCGAGATGTTGTCCGAATATTTCTCCGGCCGCGACCGTATCGAAACCGGCGGCAAAATTCGCCGCCAGGTATTTTTTCCGCTCGCTTGCGTAAAGGGCGGCGCTGTCGGTGGCGACGGTCAGGATCAGGTCGTCCTCGCCGAGGTCGAGGCGCTTGGCGAGCTTGATCGCCGCGACGAGGTTGGCGATCCCGGAAAGGCCGATCAGGCCGAGATCATCGACGAGAGCGGGGTCGAGCCCGCGGCGGCTGACCAGATAGGCGCGGCCGACCTCTGAATTGAACAGCAGATCGAGGGCGGCGGTGCTGCGGTCGGATACGCCGACCACGACGTCAGTGTTCATGACATTGTGGATCAGCGGCACATGTTTGTCGCCAATGCCCTGAATATTGTGCTCGCCATAGCCGTTGCGCAGCAAAGTCGGGCATTCGCTGGCCTCGACCGCGACCACGCGCGCGTCGTGCTGTTGCTTGAGGTAGTCGCCGGCGGCGAGCGTTCCGGCCGAGCCCGACGCGGCGACCAGCGCCGCCAGCCTCTGCCGTGGACGGTGGCGCCGCATCGCCGGCAGGATACGGGCCAGCGCCGGACCGGTGCATGCCCAATGGGCCAGGTAATTGCCGAATTCGGCGAACTGGTTGAGCACGACGGTGTCGGGCTCGCGCGCCAATTCGGCGCATTTGTCGTAGATTTCCTTGACGTTGCTTTCGCTGCCCGGCGTGCGCACGACGTCGCCCGGCTCTCTGACCCATTGCTGCAACCACGCGAAGCGCTCGGCGCTCATGCCTTCGGGCAGCACGGCGACGGCGCGGCAACCGAGAATGCGCGAGATCGCCACACCGCCGCGGCAATAATTGCCGGTCGATGGCCATATGGCGCGGTGGCGCGCGGGATCGAAGCCGCCGCCGACCAGCCGCGGCACAAGGCAGCCATAAGCCGCCAGCACCTTGTGCGCGCCGATCAGCGGAAAAAAGCAGCCGAGCACCATCGCGATCGCCGCCGGCACGCCGGTCAGCGCCGGCGGGAACAGGATATGGACCGGGACCGCCGCGAGCCCGCGCCGGCTGCGGTCGTTGTGCCAATGCATGCGGTAGAGGTTGGCGGGATCGGGCCGTTCGGGGTCGATTGCCGCGGGCGCGAGGCTTCCCGCGGCAATCGTGCCCACCGGATCGGCGAGTTCGGCAAAGCGCGGCAGCCGCACACCCAGGCGCGCAAGCTGCGCCGCCGCGCGGTCACGCATCGCGCGGTCGGCAGGGGCGTTGTCGATTTCCCAACCGATCATGGCGCGATTATGCGCCGCGGCCGCCGCCGGGTAAATTTCGGGCGGCGGTCAACCCGGCCGGCCGCGGCTGTCGGGGCCAGCGCCGCTATTTCAACCCGGCTTCTTGCGCGACGGCGATATTGCAGCCGCTGCAACTGCTTAGCGTGAAGGTGACCTTGCCGCCATCGTCATCGGCGACAAACTGGACCGGCACGCCCTGCGGGTCGAGCCAGACCGTATAACGTTCGGCGCCGTCGACCTCGTATTTGCGGGCGCGGACCGGCCGGCCGTTGATGTTGACGACGCTCTCATCGCCGCCGGTCACACGCACGCGTTCGAGCTTGCCGCTGTCGGGGCGCATCATTGTGTTCGACGACAGGAAATTGGCCGACCACGGATTGGCCGGGTGGACCGTTGCCGGCGCCGAGATCGTCCCTTGCGGCGAATTGATGACAAAGCTGTTGCCGCGCGCCTCGCCGCGCACGACCAGCGCGCCGCTGCCCTTGTTGGTCACGCTCGAGAACGAGATCAGGCGGTTGCCCTGCCAGCGCTCGGTGCGTTGCGCATCCTCGCGGTGAAGCGTGACCCCCAGCATCTTGACTTGGAAATGGGCGCGGGTCTGGACCGTGGTGCCGCCCCCGGCAGCGGGCTCGATCGTGTTGGTGTACGTGCCGATGTCGCCAAAGGTCGAATGGGTGACCCGATAATTCAATTGCATTGGGGTCGCCGCGAGGGCGGCAGCGCCAGAGGCGAAGGCCACAACGAGGCCGGCAGAAAACCCGAAAGATCGGGCGCGATGCGCGCAACGCCCAATCATTGTGCTGCTTTGATCCACGGTCATGTCTCTGTTCCCCCAACGAGATAGCCCGTCGATCCGCCGAGCCGTCGGCAGGCGATGCAAATGATATCCGTAATCACCGTGATTTTCAAAGGGAAAACGGATGGTGTTCTGATGCGTTTATGGTTCGTGATCTGAACGAAACTGGCCCCCTTTCAGCGATCCTTAAAAGGATAGTTCTTAGGCGAACGGGTATATCTGAGATTCTCCGCACAACTCAGAGACGAGTATTTTACGGTAGCGCGATGGCACTCATCTGGCCGCGACCCGACCGGATTTTTGCGTCAGACGCAGCGCGCGGGCGCTCGGTGCCACGGCTGCGCGGGGATGATTTTCACCCGGCTAACCGGCCGCCGCGGTCTCGTCGCGCACGCTTTTGGCGATCTCCTTTTGGCGGTCGAATTCGGCGCGGCGGCGGCGGATCTCGTCGGGCGACAGGCGCGCAATGTTCGAATAGTCGAGCTTCCACGAGGCATCCTCGCTCCAGCGCAGCGGCGATTGCACGGTCGTGCGTCCGGCCGGCGCGGCTTCGAGCACGCGCAGCGCCAAATCGAGCGTGAAAAATTGCGAATCGGGATCATGCGGCCGTCCCGCTGCATTGCCCAACGGGAAATCGCTGAACAGAAAGCGCGGCACGCCGACATGCTCGACAATGTCCTTGGCGCAGCCCATCACGACGGTGGCGATCCCGCCGGCCTCGAGATGACGCGCGGCGAGGCTCAAGCTTTGATGGCAAACCGGGCAATTGGGCACCAAGATCGCAGCGTCGACCCGGTCGGCGCGGCAGCGCTCGAGCAATTCCGGGCAATCCTGTAGCAGCGTCGTGCGCTGGCTGCGGTTGGTCGGAACGCCATGAAACCGGGCCGCCACCGCCCCAATCCGGCCGGCGGCCGCCATGCGCCGCAATTGTCGCAGTGGAAACCAGGTGTTGCTGTCTTCGGCGCTGGTGTGCACCCGGTCATAGGCGACATGGGCGATGCGCAGATCGGGATCGCCCGTCGTGTCGCCCGAATAGACCCGGTAAAATTTGGTCGCGGCATTGTAGGGCGCGCCGGGACCCTGGTCGCCTTTGCCCGGCTGGTAGGGTGAAGCGGTGGTAATCAGAGTAACCCGGCATTCGGCCAGCGGTTTGGCCAGCGGCTGAAACGGCACGTCGCGATAATGCGCCCAGCGATAGGGGGCGCCGTAACCGAGGCCTTGATAGTAATCGCGCACCCGCTGCATGTACGGGATCGGGGCGTCGTCTTCCGGGGCAAATCCCAGATCGGCAGAAGCACCGCTCATGCGTCGCTCGATCCCTCCGCTCAATGGGCAAAGCCGAACAGCCGGTGGGCATTATGGTGCAGGATTTTCTCGACATCCGCGGCCGGCAATCCGAGGCGGCTTATATAGCCAAAAGTTTCCTTATAGGCCTCGTAATCCTGCAATACCGGATAGTCGCTGCCGGTCACCAGATGATCGGCGCCAAACGCTTCGAGCGCGCATAAAAAGGCCGCTTTCGAGCCATAGCAGACGGTGTCGTAAAAAAACTTCTTGGCGGTGACGCTTGGCGCTTCGGCAAGATGGGGGTGACCGCTGGCACTCTGCCCCTGCTGGTCGAGCCGATTGAGCAGCATCGGGATCGGGCCGCCCAAATGCGGCACGATGAACTTGATATTGGGGTAGCGGTGCGGGATCTGCTTGGCGATCATGTGGAGCACAAAGGTCGCGTCTTCGAGTGACGTCCCCACCGCCGCGCGGAACCCGTATTCCGTGATAAAGGGCGAGCAGATCCCGGTGCCGGCGGGGTGAACGAAAAGGACCGCACCGCGGCGGTTCATCTCTTCGTAAATCGGCTCGAATTCGGTTTCGGCGACCGAGCGGTTGAGGCAGCTGATGTTCATGTTGACGCCGACGCAGCCCAACTGATCGAAACCGCGCTCCATTTCCTTCAGGGCCGCGTCGATATGCGGCAAAGGCAGCATGACGTATGAGCTGATGCGGTCGGGATGGCGATGCGCGAACTCGGCATAGCCGTCGTTCAGCATCTGCACCGCTGTGACGCATTCCGCCTCGTCGGGAAGATAGGGCGGATGGTTCGGCGAAAGGATCTGCCGTCCAACCCCGGCCTCATCCATCAGCCGAAACCGGCCCTCGATGTCTTCCTCCGTATCCGAGAAGGGATGGCGGGCCATGCCGCGCTTGACCGGCAGATGGGTTGGCGACGCGAACCGATCGCCCATGAACGCGCTGAAATTTCGCGGCGTGTAATGGGCATGCACATCGACGATCATGACACCCTTCCGACCGTGTCGCGGGGTATCACCTTAGCTGCGGCCTCGAGCCGGCGGCAAGACGCAACCGGTCGGGCGCACGATGCCCGGAGGATGGCAATGGCTGCGGATCAGGACGCACCCCAAGACGCGGGCCGACGTCCCGCCCGCGCCTGCCGCGGAAGCGACCGGCCTCGGTGTCCCTGCGATTATCGCACCACCATACTAACCGCTCGCTTGAATCGCTCCTGCCCGTCGGGACGCACCCCAACGTCGTCCGGTATCTCGATTGGCCAGGTTTTCATAGCCTTAGCGTAGCATGGCCGGGCCTGATTCGCGCCCGGCCCGGCTAGCCGCTACCCTAGGTGGTACTACTCAGCCCTAGCACGAAGAGCATGCTCGATTTATTCTTCGCCCCGAGGCTCAAGATTGAGCGCGCGCGAAAGCACTTTGCTGAACTCGAATTCGAGACCGCTGCCTACTTAGCGGCGAAACCCGCCCGTTTCGAGACTATCGCTACAGAGACTCGCGCGGGCCGCCAATTCACCTTCATCCTGCACTTGAAGCAGCAGCCCAACCCTGTTTTGGGAGCCATCGTCGGTGACGTGATCCACAACCTGCGCGCAGCGCTCGATGTGGCGGCGTGCGATTTGGTTCGCTGGAAAGAAGGGGCGAGCGCCAGTGTCGGCGATATCCATTTCCCAATCTGCAAGAACGCGAGAAGCTTTGACCTGATGATCAAAAAGGGGGCGCTAAATCGGCTAGGCGTTGCGGCCATTGATGTCATCCGCGACCTCAAGCCCTATCCGGCCGGAAATCCCATTCTTTGCGGAATACATACCCTTGATGTTCAGGATAAGCATGCGGCCTTGGTCGTCACGCCCGTGGCAATCGCCACCCCCAGCATCCGCCGGTGGGACGACGACGGGACCATGAACCCAACACTCATTGGCGATCCGACCGCACCAACTGAGCTGCGCATCGTATTTCCCAGCCCCGGCCCCTTTGCCGGACGTTCAATCATCGAAACGTTGCGCGAGTGTATCGTTGCCACTGAGAGCGCGATCGAGCGTTTCAGCGCGATCACTGTCTGAAGGGAAACCGGCCTGTCAAAAAGATCGTTCGCCTCAAAATCGGCTTTCTCAAGGTGACAATTACCATTATGTGGGCCAATGACGGCCGCGGGTCGCCCGGTCCCACCCTCGACGAATGGGACATCAATGTCGGCGCCGGCACCGGTACGCTGATCAATTCGTTCGCGGTTCCGAACACAGCCGCGCAGGGCGGCGGCCCCGGAGGCATCGCGATCCTCGGCTCGACAATTTATTATGGCGTGTCGAACTCGGGCGACGTTTTCAAAACCGATGCAAGCGGCACCGATCTCGGCGTCGCCTTTGCGACCGGGCTTCCCGGGATCAGCGCGATCACAACCGACGGCACGGATTTGTACTTGGCCGCGACCGGCAACAGCGCGCTGACCGAGAATGTCTACCGCTACACGCTCGGCGGCAGTCTCTTGAATACGATCTCGCTGGCGCCGACCGCCATCGGCGGACCGTTCACGGTTGGCCGCACCGGTCTCGAGATCCTCGGCGATGGCAGTTTTGTTGCCAATCAAGGAAATGACGAAGGACCGTACAACCGTTACGACGCCTCGGGTAATTTGCTGACCACCGGCTTTTTAAGCGGCACCGACGATTTCGGATTCAGTGGTGTCGCCTTTGATGGCACCGATTATTTTGTCGGCAATGTCGAGGACGTTCCCTCGATCTTTCGTGCCTTTGACGCATCGGGGGCGCTGGTAAAGGAGATCTCGCTGACCGGCTGCCCTGGCCCAAACCAGCTATGCGAATTTGCCGATCTTGCGGTGGCGCCGGCGAGCGTGCCTGAGCCGAACGGTCTTGTGTGGCTGCTGGTCGCCCTCGCATCCGGCCTCGGCGCGCTGCGCGACCGCGGTTTCGGCGCGGCCGTTCAAAACAAGCTCAGCTGATCGCCGGGTCGCGGCGGCGGGCGGAATTGGCGGCAATCGAGCAGATCGGTTGAGCGCTCACGAAAGCCGAGCCTGCGGCAGGCGCTCGCAAACCGGACCCGCAGCATCTCGGCGTAAGGGCCGGCCCCGGTCATGCGCCGCGACCAGGCCGCGTCATAGAGCTTTCCGCCATGGCTCTGCGCGACCAACGACAACACATGCGCAGCCTTCTCCGGAAAATGTGTTTCGAGCCATTCGCGAAACAGCGCCTTCAGTTCGAAAGGCAGCCGCAACAGCGTATAGCCGGCGGCGCTCGCTCCGGCCTGGCGCGCACGGTCAAGGATGTGCTCCATCTCGCTGTCATTAAGCGCCGGGATCATCGGCGCACTCAGCACCCCGGTCGGAACCCCCGCGGCAGCAAGCGCGGCGATGGTTTCCAGGCGACGCTCGGGGGCCGCGGCGCGCGGCTCCATGACCCGCGCCAGTTTGCGGTCGAGAGTGGTCACCGATACGGTCACGCTCGCCAGCCTGTGCGCGGCCATCTCGGCGAGAAGGTCGAGGTCGCGCCGGATCAGCGCCGATTTGGTGACGATTGTTACCGGATGGCGAAAATCGCGCAGCACTTCGAGGATCGATCGGGTGATGCCGAGCCGACGTTCGACCGGCTGATAGGGGTCGGTGTTGCTGCCCAGCGCGATCGGACGACAAATGTAACCCTTTTTGCCCAATTCGGCGGCAAGCAGCCTCGCGGCCTGCGGCTTGTAAAAAAGCCGGCTTTCAAAATCGAGACCCGGTGACAGGCCGAGATAGGCGTGGCTCGGGCGCGCATAGCAATAAATGCAGCCATGCTCGCAACCGCGATAGGGATTGATCGAGCGGTCGAAGCCGATATCGGGTGATTGATTGCGGGCGATGATCGTGCGCGTCGCGTCAACGGTCAGCGTCGTGGCCAGCGGCTGCGGCTCGGCGTCGAGCGATCCCCAGCCGTCGTCACAGGCGGTTCGCTCCTCCGCTTCGAAGCGGCCGCTCGGGTTGGTGGCCGCCCCCCGACCCTTGCGCGGCATGAGGATGCCCGGCATATCCATGAAGTAATGATAACGGAGTAAATGGAACGAATCAAGAACTTTTGCGCCTGTCGGTGATCATCCCGACGCTCAACGCAGCCGATACGCTGCCATCGGCGCTCGCCGCGCTGGAGGGCGCGCGGGTGGGCGAAATCCTGGTCGTCGACGGCGGGTCGGACGACGCGACGCGAGCGGTTGCGGCGGCCGCCGGGGCCAAGGTGCTGACCGCACCGCGCGGGCGCGGGACCCAGCTTGCCGCCGGGGCCGCGGCGGCGGCCGGGGAGTGGTTGTTGTTCGTCCATGCCGATTGCCGCTTGGATCCGGAGTGGACGCAAGCGGTCGCGGCTTTCATGACCGCAGCCAGCGGCTCAGAGCGCGCCGGCTATTTCGATCTCGCCCTCGACGACCCCAGCCCGGCGGCGCGCCGTCTGGAACGGCTGGTCGCCTGGAGATGCCGGTGGTTGGCCTTGCCCTATGGCGACCAGGGCCTGCTGATCGCCCGCACCCTCTACGAAGCGATGGGCGGCTTTGCCCCGCTGCCGTTGATGGAGGATGTCGATATTGTCCGACGGCTCGGACGCCGCCGGCTGCGCCGGCTCGGGGTCCGCTGCCTCGCCTCGGCGCGGCGCTATCGCCACGGCGGCTATTGGAGCCGACCGCTGCGCAACCTGGTCTGCCTCGGCCTCTATTTCGCCGGCGTGGCGCCGCGGCGCATCGCGCGGCTTTACGGCTGATGCGCCGGCATCTGGTGCTGTTTGTCCGCGCGCCGCAATTGGGTCGCGGCAAACGCCGGCTCGCCCGCGCTATCGGAGATGTTGCCGCCCTGCGTTTTGAGCGGATGATGATGGCGCGCTTGCTGCGTCGGCTCGGGCGCGACCGGCGCTGGCGGCTGCATATCGCGGTGACCCCAGATCGGGCGTGCACCGCGTTGCGGCGCCGGCTCCCCGCCGCCGCGGTGACGCCCCAGGGCATAGGCGATCTCGGCGCGCGAATGTCGCGGGCGCTTTCCGCTCCGCCGCCGGGACCGGTGGTTCTGGTCGGCGGCGACATCCCCGCGCTCGACGCCCGGCACATCGCCGCCGCTTTCCGCCTCCTCGGCAAATGTGATCTTGTCTTGGGCCCGGCGGCCGATGGCGGTTTTTGGCTGGTCGGCATTCGCCGTCGGCCGCCGCCGGCGAAGCTGTTCGGGCGGGTACGGTGGTCGGGCCCGCACGCGCTTGCCGACGTGCTCGCGGGCTTGCCGGGCTTGCTGACGATCGGCTTCCTCGAAACTCTGGAAGACGTCGACGACGCGGCGGCCTATCGCCGGCTGGCGCCGTTGGCCGGGTTGTGAGCACCGCCGCAGCGCTGCGGATGCAATCTCGAGCGCCGCGGTGCATGATCGACGCGCCACGAATGGAGGATCCATGCTGCAGGACTTGCTGCCCCAGGCCCAACGGATTGCCGACAAACTCAAGGCCCGCAACGAGACGATCGCGATCGCCGAATCCTCGACCGCCGGGCTGATCTCGGCCGCCTTGCTCGCGATCCCGGGCGCCTCGGCCTATTTCATGGGTGGCGGGGTCGTCTACACCCGCCAATCGCGGACCGAATTGCTCGGCGTCACGGAAAGCGAATTGACCGGCATCACGCCCTCGACCGAGGCTTATGCGCTGCTGTTTGCGCGCAAAATCCGCGGCAAGCTGGCGACCACCTGGTCGGTCGGCGAGACCGGCACCGCGGGGCCGACCGGCAGCCGCTACGGCCACGCCGCCGGGCATTCCTGCATCGCCGTGATCGGCCCCAATGGCGAGCGCGCGATCACCGTCGAAACCGGCAAATCCGATCGCCTCGACAATATGCGGACATTTTCGCTGGCGGCGCTCGACCTGTTGGAAAAAGCACTCGCCTGAGCTACTGGAGAAAGGACTCGTCTGACCCCCTGCCGCCGGCCGACGGGTCTCGCCGGCGGGGCCAAATGAAGTCTCGGCGCTTCGCCGCGCGCCTCAGTCACGGCCACGCAATCCGTCGGTGCCGGCGGCGGCGTCAACCCCAACGATCGGCCACTGCACGCGACGAGCGGCGGTATGACGTTATTCAGCCGCCGGCTTACGCGTTGATTGGGAAAGCGCCGTTCTGCCCAATCGCCTGGTGATGATTTGCGGCCGCGCAAAAGCGGTTACCAATCTTTACCAAAAATCGATGGCAGTGGCGCTCGGCCGGAATAAATCGAGAGGTACGGAATCGGATCGGGCTTGCCTACCGATGCCGAGGCAGTCGCGGCGCGGCCCGATCGAGGAGCGTGCCGATGCCCGAAACCACGACCAGAATCCAAGCTCGCACCAGGCCTGGAGGGCTCGTCCCGGCTGCCCTTGCTGGCCTCTTTGCTCTTGTCTTGGGAGCGGCGATCCCGGCCGTGGCCGCGCCGGGCGGCTTTCACGGCGGCGGCTTTCACGGCGCCGGCTTTCACGGCGCCGGCTTTCGCGCCGGCGGTTTTCACGCTGACGGTTTTCATGGCGGCGGTTTTCACGGCGGCTTTCACGGGCGCGCTTTTCATCACCGGTTCGCGCGCGGGTTTTACCCGGGGTTCGGGCTTGGCGTGGCGGTTGGGCTCGGCTATCCATTGGGTTGGTGGTATTATCCGCCTTCTTATTACTATCCGCCGGCCGGCCCGACCTGGTATTACTGTTATAATCCGCCGGGTTACTATCCCTATGTGACGCAGTGCTATGGCCCGTGGCAGCCGGTTCCGGCCGGCTGACCGCACCTCGCGCCGCGCCCTAAGCCGGCCCCGCCGCTCGATAGCTAATCCGATCAGGTCCGCCCGGTGGCCGGCTGTTCAGTTACGGTTGGGATGGCATTCGATAGTGGCGCCGCTTACCGGGGCCGGGCGCTGCGCCGCCGTGCCGCAGGTCGGGCAGGCCGGGTCTTTGCCGATGCGGATCGTGTGAAACCGCGCCCGGGCCGCATCGTAGATCAGCAGGCTGCCGTCGAGGCTCTCGCCCAGCCCCAGCAATTCCTTCAAGACTTCGACCGCCTGCAGGGTGCCGAGCACCCCGGCGACCGCACCCAAAATGCCGGCCTCTTCACAGCGCGGCACCAGGTCGGGCGGCGGCGGCTCGCGGAACAGGCAGCGGTAACAGGGGTGCCCGGCGCCGAGATAGGGACGGAAGGTCGACAGCTGCCCCTCGAATGGCGACAGGGCCGCGGCGACCAGCGGCTTTTCAAGCTGGAAACACAGGTCGTTCAATAGATAGCGGGTCGCGAAATTGTCGCTGCCATCCGCGACCAGGTCATACTCGCTGATCAGACCCGCCGCGTTGTCCGGACCCAGCCGCAGCGCATGGGTCTCGACCCGGATATCGGGATTGATCGCAGCCAAAGTCTCGCGGGCGCTGTCGACTTTGAGCACGCCGATATTGCGGGTCGTGTGGACGATTTGCCGCTGCAGATTGGTCAGGTCGACCCGGTCGTTGTCGACCACGCCGATCGTGCCGACCCCGGCGGCGGCAAGATAGAGCAGCGCCGGCGAGCCGAGCCCGCCCGCGCCGACGACCAGCACCCGCGCTTGCAGCAACCGCGCCTGCCCCTCTTCGCCGACCTCGTCGAGGATCAGATGGCGGGCGTAGCGGCGAAACTGCTCTTCGGTCAAATCCACGCGCGTTCTCCCGCGGAAGGCCCGGCGACGGCCGGCGAGTTACAACCCCTCGAACAGTGCCGTCGACAGATAACGCTCGGCAAAGCTGGGCAGGATGACCACGATCGTCTTCCCGTCCATCTCGGGCCGCGTGCCGACTTCGAGCGCTGCGGCAAGCGCCGCCCCCGACGAGATGCCGACCGCAAGACCGTCGAGCCGCGCCGCATCGCGGGCGGTGCGAAAAGCGGTGTCGTTGCCGATCCGAATCACCTCGTCGATCAGCGTGGTGTCAAGGATCTCGGGGACAAAGCCGGCGCCGATCCCCTGGATGCGGTGCGGGCCCGGGGTGCCGCCCGACAAGACCGCGCTGTCCTCGGGCTCGACCGCGATCATCTTGAGCGTTGGCTTGCGCGGTTTCAGCACCTGGCCGCAACCGGTCAAGGTGCCGCCGGTACCGACGCCGCTGACGATCACATCGACCTTGCCGGCGGTGTCCTTCCAGATCTCTTCGGCGGTCGTGCGGCGATGAATTTCGGGGTTGGCCGGGTTCTGGAATTGCTGCGGGATGAAGGCGTCGGGCAGCGAGGCGGCGATTTCCTCGGCCTTGGCGATCGCCCCTCTCATGCCCTGCGCGGCCGGGGTCAGCTCCAGCTGAGCGCCGAGCAATTGCAGCATCTTGCGCCGCTCGACCGACATGCTGTCGGGCATTGTCAGGATCAGCTTGTAGCCCTTGGCCGCGCAGACAAAAGCAAGGGCAATCCCGGTATTGCCCGAGGTCGGCTCGACCAGAACCGTGCCCGGCTTGATCCGGCCCGCGGCTTCGGCCGCTTCCACCATCGACACCCCGATGCGGTCCTTGACCGAAGAGAGCGGGTTGAAGAACTCGCATTTGCCGAGAATGTCGGCCTTGGCCCCGGCCGCCTGGGCGAGCCGGCGAATCCGCACCAGCGGGGTGGCGCCGATCGTGTCGAGAATGCTGTCGTAGACGCGACCCCGGAATTCGGCGGTGGCAGGGCGGGTCGAGCCGGCGGTGTCCATCGGTGGTACTCCCGGGTTGGCGCTGTCGTTTTATCTAGGATTAACCGGCCTACGCTCAAATTTCAAAATCGGTGAATTCCGAGGCCCGCCCGGCGATGCCGCTTTGCTGTGCGCGCGTGCACAGATCGTCGAGCGTCAGCGCATCGAGCCGGCGCATCATCTCTTCCTGCAGTTCGAGCCACAGTGGTCGCACCACTTGATGCCCGAGGGCGCTGCCGGCGGGGTCGGTGATCGGATCCTCGGCGGTTTCGAGCGCGCGCACGGTGCGCACAATGTCGCCCAGGCTGATGCGTCGCCGCTCGCGCGCCAGCCGATAGCCGCCCGAGGGTCCGCGAATGCCAACCAATATCCCGTGCCGCACCAGCTCCTGCAGGACCGGTTCGAGATAGCGGCGAGGGATGCCTTGGCGTGCGGTGATATCGGCGGAGCGGACGGGAGTCGGTCCGCCATTGTAGGCGATGTCGAGTACCGCCTCGATCGCAAAGAGAAGTTTTTTGGTCAGCCGCACCATCGCGCCTGCGGCCCTCGCCCAAAGTTCAGGAGTTCCCGCCTCAGTGTCGCCCGCTTGCCGCAAACCCACAAGCGGGCATTAGAGGTACTTGCTAATGACCTCAAACCTAACGGCATTATCGCAATGGTCAGCACCACAGTTGTTAATTCAGCGCTGCTTAAGATAACGGCGATGCGCGGCTGAGACATTTGCATCGCATTTTTGGCGGCCTGGGAGGCCCATCATCCCCCGCAAACTCATCTAACAAGCGGAAATTGTCGCGGCGATCAGGCGCCCGAACGCGGCGGCTCGGTAGAGAGATGGTCGGCGATGCGCCGGGCAAGGCGCGTGGCGACCTCGGCCTTGGTCATGACCGGCCAATCCTCGACCCCGTCGGCGTCGACAAGATGGATCGTGTTGCGGTCGCCGCCAAAGGTGCCGGTGCCCGGCGAGACGTCGTTGGCGAGGATCCAGTCGCATCCTTTGCGCGCGCGTTTGGCGCGGGCGTTGGCGACCAGATCGTCGGTCTCGGCGGCAAAGCCGATGACCAGAGCCGGGCGGTCGTTGCCGCGGCCGGCGATCGTCGCGAGAATGTCGGGGTTTTCGACGAGACGAAGGGAGGGCGGACCCTTGCCGTCTTTTTTGAGCTTCTGCCCGGCCGCGCTCTCGACCCGCCAATCGGCGACCGCCGCCGCCATGACCGCGACATCGACCGGCAATGCCGCCTCGCAGGCGGCCAGCATCTCGCGTGCGGTCTCGACCGAGACCAGCTGGACACCGGCGGGTGCGGGTTCCTGGGTGGGACCCGAGACCAGCACCGTGTCGGCGCCAAGCCCGGCAAGAGCGGCGGCAATGGCATGCCCCTGCTTGCCCGAGGAGTGGTTCGAAATGTAGCGAACCGGGTCGATCGGCTCGCGGGTCGGGCCGCTGGTGACCAGGGCGCGGCGACCGGCGAGACGGCGGTCGGGCGTCAGCGTCGCCTCGATCGCCGCCAGGATCTCGGCCGGCTCGGCCATGCGGCCGGCGCCGACCTCGCCGCAGGCGAGCTCACCCGAACCCGGACCGATCCGCTTGACGCCGCGCGCCGCCAAGGTGGCGAGATTGGCTTGGGTTGCCGGATGCGCCCACATCATTGCATTCATCGCCGGCGCCACCAGCACCGGCTTGTCGGCGGCAAGCAGCACGGTCGTTGCCAAATCGTCAGCGATCCCAGCCGCCATGCGGGCGAGAAGATCGGCGCTGGCGGGCGCGACGACAATCAGGTCGGCCTCGCGCGACAGGCGGATATGGCCCATCTCGCTCTCGTCGGTCAGCGACCACAGATCCGTGTAGACCTTGTCCTCGCACAGTGCGGCAACCGAAAGCGGGGTGACAAAATGCGCCGCCGCCGGGGTCATCACCGGCCGCACCGCCGCACCCCGCTCACGCAGCCGGCGGATCAATTCGAGGCTTTTGTAGGCGGCAATGCCGCCGGAAATGATGATCAGAATGCGCTTGCCAGTCAGCATCGCGAGACCCTCCGCCTGCGGTCTCGGCTAGTATGCCCCGCGGCCGGGCGCGGCGCGAGGTTAGCGACCGGCCGCCGTCGCGCCGCGTGCGGCCCCGCCGGGCGGCACCAGCCACAACAACGCCACCGCGTAAGCGAATACCAACCCATAGAGCAGCGCAAAGACCCAGATCGGCAATCGCCAGTAGATCAGCCGGTCGACAAAGTTTGCGATCAGCGGCGGCGGGTTTCGCGCCGCGCCGGACAGCGCGGCCTGCCACACCGTCAGGATACAGGCGCGGCCCAACAGCGCCTGCGCCGCGACCGCCGCCAGCAGCGCGACATGCGCGATCCGCCACCAGGCGATGCGGACAAAGCGCCAGCCGCGCAGCGCGCCGATCGGCACCGCGACGAGCCCGAACAGGTTGAAGGCGATGACCGCGACATGAACCCACAGCACCGCATCGGCGGGCGCCATCAGCTCCATTCTCCCTCGCGGCGGCGGTGCGCAGCCCTATACCGCGGCGGCGAGCAGGCGCTCGAGCGCCATCAGCACCGGCGGCTCGACCAAGGTTGGGGCGTGGCCGATACCGGGCACCGCGACCAGCTCGCCGCGCGGCAGCGCCGCGACCATGCGCCGCGCCTGGGCTTCGGAGAGGACATCGCTCTCAATGCCCCACACCACCAAGCTCGGGCAGGCGATTTTGCCCAGCCCCGGCCACAATTCCGGACGCGGCGGCGGGCCGTGTTCGACGCGCTGGCGGATATAGGCCGGGTCCATCTTCCATTCCCAACGCCCGTCGGCGCGGCGGCGCAACACGCCGAGCGCCAGTTCGCGCTGGTCCGCGAGCGGCCGCGCCGCGGTGATCGGTGAGATTTGCCGCCGGTATGCCATGGCCTCGTCGAGGCTTGCAAAGTCTTGCGGCCGGTCGCCGACCATCTGGGTGATGCGCTGCGTGCCGGCCTCGGCCTCGGGCCCGATGTCGTTGATCACCAGCCCGCGCAGCCGTTCGGGGTTGGCCACGGCATAAGCCATCGCGATGATGCCGCCCATCGAGGTGCCGATCAGCACAAACCGTCCGAGCTCCAGGCGATCGACCAGCGCCGCCAGATCGGCCGCCTGGTCGGCGTATTGATAGGCGCCGTGCGGCGACCAGCCGCTCTCGCCATGGCCGCGGACATCCGGGGCAATCACCCGAAACCGGTCGGCCAGACGCCGGGCGAGGCTGTTGAATGCCTGAGCGCTGCCGGTATAGCCATGGACGCACACGATCGGGGGCCGGGCCGCGTCGCCCCAAGCAAGATAATGCAGGCGCAGGCCATTCAGGGTCAGCGTTTCGCTTCGCGGCTGCAACGGATCGGTCATCGCGGGCTTCCTGTCGACGCGCTCGGTTTCGCTGGCCAATCTTGCCATATCGCCCCCCGCTCCGTACGTATTCTTGCAACCGCACGACAGGGCGAGGCGAGGTGGGTGATGAAGCTGTCCGATCCCAAGCTGTTTCGTCAGCAATGCTACATCGATGGCGAATGGGTCGATGCGCTTAACCGCGGCACGATCCCGGTGACCGATCCCGCCAGCGGCGAGACGCTGGGAACCGTGCCGCGGATGGGGGCCGAAGAAACCCGCCGCGCGATCGAGGCCGCCAATAAAGCGCTGCCCGCCTGGCGCGCCAAGACCGCCAAAGAGCGCGCCCAGATCCTGCGCCGCTGGTACGATTTCATGATGGCCAACCAGGAAGACTTGGCGACGTTGATGACCGCCGAGCAAGGCAAGCCATTGGCCGAGGCGCGCGGCGAGATCGCCTATGCCGCGGCCTTTATCGAATGGTTCGGCGAGGAGGGCAAGCGCGTCTACGGCGACACGATCCCGGCCCATGCCGCCGACAAGCGGATTGTCGTGACCAAAGAACCGGTCGGCGTGTGCGCGGCGATCACGCCGTGGAATTTCCCCTCGGCGATGATCACCCGCAAGGCCGGGCCGGCGCTCGCGGCCGGCTGCACGATGGTGTTGAAGCCGGCCACCGCGACCCCGTTCTCGGCCTTGGCGTTGTGCGAACTGGCCGAGCGCGCCGGGGTGCCAAAGGGGGTGTTTTCCTGTGTCACCGGCCCGTCAAACGAGATCGGCGGCGAGCTGACCAGCAACCCGATCGTGCGCAAGCTGACCTTTACCGGCTCGACCGAGGTCGGCAAATTGCTGATGGCGCAGTGCGCCGGGACGGTCAAAAAGCTGTCGTTGGAATTGGGCGGGAACGCGCCATTCATCGTCTTTGACGATGCCGATCTCGACATGGCGGTCAAAGGAGCGATTGCGTCCAAATATAGGAATGCCGGCCAGACCTGCGTGTGCGCCAACCGCATTCTGGTGCAGGACGGGGTCTACGACGCCTTTACCGCGAAGCTTGCCGAAGCCGCCGGGGCGATGAAGGTCGCGAGCGGTTTCGAACCGGGGGCGGTGATCGGGCCATTGATCGACATGAAGGCGGTCGAAAAGGTCGAGGCCCATATCGCCGACGCGGTCAAGAAGGGCGCCAAAGTGGTGACCGGCGGCAAGCGCGCCGCCCAAGGCGGCAGCTTTTTCGAGCCGACGGTGCTGACCGATGTGACGACCGACATGATCATCACCAAGGAAGAGACCTTTGGCCCGGTGGCGCCGCTCTACCGCTTCAAGACCGACGATGAGGCGATAAGCATGGCCAACGACACCGAATTCGGTCTCGCCGCCTATTTCTACAGCCGCGACATCGGCCGCATCTGGCGCGTCGCCGAAGGCCTCGAATACGGCATCGTCGGCATCAACGAAGGCATCATCTCGACCGAGATCGCGCCCTTTGGCGGCATGAAGGAAAGCGGCATCGGCCGCGAAGGCTCGAAATACGGCATCGAGGAGTTTCTCGAGGTCAAATACCTGTGCATGGGCGGCATCGACCGGTAGCGGTTTCAGCAGTGCGCCGGGGGCGGTGAGGGATCGTAAAGGCCCTCGTCCCGGCGCGCAGTTCCCGCCATGACCGCCGGGGCTGCGTTCTTCCCAATAGAATTGGACCGATGCGCGAGTCTCTAAATTAGGGATCGCCGTGTTTCAGCCCTTGGTTCCTGAGACAATGAACGCGGTAAAGCCGGCGAGGAACCGCCCCGCTGAATCCGAGTTGCGGAGCTCCTCCCACCACTTTTTCACGTCGGTGGGATCGAGCGCGCCGGCCCGCTGCGCACGCGTCAGGTGCCCTCCGATAAGGAGACCGAGGAACTCGAATCCGATAAAGATCTGACGGGGCACAACTGCGACGTCGATCATGCCGTTTTGGAGGAACATGCGGCGCAATTGACGGCCAATCCAGCCGCTCTGCATCGAGTCGCAAAACGACGAGACGATCCGCCGCGTCGTATCGCGGTACGGGCTATCAATGACGAAGGTGTCCCAGTCGAAATCGAAGATGGAAATTCTGCCGCCCTTCTTGGTGACGCGGACCATCTCGGAAAAAGCCCGAAATGGCTCGGGAACGTGCATCAGCATCCTTTCCGTCCGGCATCCGTCGAACGCGCCGTCTTCGAAGCGAAGCTGCATCGCGTTCCCCACCTCGAAGGTGACTGGAAGGCCGGAGCCGGTCGTTCGCCTCTGGGCTTCAGCGACCATCGCCTCGCTGATGTCTACACCGATCGCAGCGCCCGACGAACCGACACGCCGTGCGATATCGACGACGTCGGTTCCGGTGCCGCAACCGACGTCGAGCACACGCAAGCCCTCGCGCAGATGCAGCCCGTCGAGGATGATCGGCTTGCTCTGTTGGATGTAAGGGTTGGTATTGCCTTGGTCGAGGAAGCGGATGAAGAAGTCCGCATCACCGGTTCGATCGACCTCAGTGAAGAGGGTTACATCCTCGTTCGTCACGTCCCCTTCCCGTGTTCCGCGGCGAACATCCAATCGCACATACGCTGCCTATCGTACCCGACAATTGAACTAAAAATCGCTTCCTACCTCTTATCAGGAGGCGACCGGACTGTGAAGTCTCCCCCGGCAAATCGGGCCGAGGCAGCAGCCATCCGACGAGCAGCGCGAGTGAATTGGGCTCGGGGACGACCGGCTCGCCGTATACAAAAATCGTCCATGGCCACGAGGTCGATGCCTGGCCCTTTGTCCGGCCCCAATGCGGCATTGCCGTTCGTGATCTCTACGCGAGATACGATATCATCGCGGGCGAGATCGCGCCCTTTGGCGGCATGAAGGAAAGCGGCCTCGACCCCGACTCTAGCGGGTCACGGGGGCTCGAAATACGGCATCGAGGAGTTTCTCGAGGTCAAATACCTGTGCATGGGCGGCATCGACCGCTAGTGCCGATCTGAGATCGGCGGGCAGGGGTCATGAGCGGCCTCCGCCCCCGCCAATCGGACATGGCGGGGACCGGGACGGTCGCGTCGACATCCTGCGATGTCGAGAGGCTCTACATCGATGTCGAGGCCGCCGACAAGGCAACCGCCGCTTCCGCGGTCAGCAGCAGAAACGTGAAGCTCTCCTGGAGATAGAGGCGGACCGTCGTCTCGGTATGGCTCAGATAGCCGATCGAGATGTCCTGGCCGACATGGAGATCGAAATCGCCGCCGCGGGTCGAAACGACAAACGCGCCGGCGATCGCCGGGGCCCAGATGATCTCGCCGTCGACGATGCGCCGCAGATGCTCCAGGATCGGATAGCCGTAGTCGCGCGCCTCGGCGACCGCGGTGTATTGCTCGGCGCCAAGCAACACCGAATAGGGCCCGTTGACCCCGGCCAGCCGTAACAGGCTGACCGAATGGGCGACCGCATCAGGATAGTTGCGCACATCGGCCGGCAGCGGCTCGATCGGGTTGCTGGTTCCCTGGCGAATGCCCTGGATGCCGCCGGCGGGATAGCCCTCGAAAATCGCCCGGTCCTCGGCAAAAGCGATCTTCTGGGCGGCGTCCTTGGCCGGCTGCCAGTCCGAATCATTGGCGCCGCGCTCGACGTCGTCGATCATCTGGCGATCGAGATCGAACGGGACGCGCAGCTCGACCAGCGGCTTGACCTCGCGCTGGCGGGCGAGGATGCCGTCGCCGGGCGACGCGATATTCAGCAAATGGCCGGTGCCGATCGCGGCCAACGCGGTTCCGCCCGGCCCATGCAGATCGACAATACGGCGTCCGGCAAGATAGCGCTTCAGCGTGCGCGCCGCCTCTTCCTCGATCTGCGCCCAGGCCGCGTCGGAAATCGGGGCAAGTTCGCGATGGAGGTTGTTCATGTCCGGGGTGTTCCTTTGAGTGAGCCGATGCCCAGCGAGCCGTCATCGGGGGACGGGCCGGGCTCGACGGTTTCTGCCGCAGGCGGTGCGGCGGCGGGCGGCGCCGCCGCGCTGGCAAGCTCTTCCAGAAGGGTTGTCGACGGTACAAAGAACAAATTCCCGGTGACCGCCCGGCTGAAATCGAGGATGCGGTCGTAATTGCCCGGCGGCCGGCCGACAAACATGTTGTGCAGCATCTGTTCGATGGTTCGCGGCGAGCGGCTGTAGCCGATAAAGTAGGTGCCGAATTCGCCCTGCCCGACCTGACCGAACGGCATATTGGCGCGGACGATCTTGATCTCGCGGCCATCCTCCTCGATCACGGTCAGCGCGCTATGCGCCCAGCTCGGCTTGACCGTTTCGTCAAGCTCGATGTCGGACAATTTTTTGCGGCCGATGATGCGCTCCTGCGCTTCGGTCGCCAGCGCGTTCCAGGCGGCGATATCGTGCACATATTTCTGCACGATGACATAGCTGCCGCCGGCGAAACCGGGATCCTCCTCGCCGATCACCGTCGCCTCGATGGCTTCGGTGTCGGTCGGATTTTCGGTTCCGTCGACAAAACCCAACAGGTCGCGATTGTCGAAATAGCGAAAGCCGTGGACCTCGTCCGCCACCGTCACGGCGCTGCCCAGCCGGGCCATGATCTGCGCGGCCAGCTCAAAGCACAAATCCATGCGCTCGGCGCGGATGTGAAACAACAGATCGCCCGGGGTCGCGACCGCATGGCGCGGTCCAGAGCGGATCTCGCGAAAGGGATGCAGCTCGGCCGGACGAGGCGCGCCAAACAGCCGGTCCCAGGCCTCCGAGCCAAAGCCGAGAATGCAAGAGAGTCTTGCCGCCGGGTCGCGAAACCCCAAGGCCCGCAGCAGCCCGGCGAGGTCGGCGGCGAGCGATCGCACCGCGGCGAGGCTGTTGTCACCGGGGTTGATCGTCACGACGAGAAAGATCGCCGCCTGCGTCAGCGGCGCGGCCACCGGTTGCGGGGCCATGCCCGAGTTTCCCGCCGCTGCGGGCGTCATCATCGAACAGCACTCCATCGCGCATCGTGGGCCCGGCGAGGGCGTGCGAGGTAGCACGGCGATCTTGCCGGGACAATCCGAAATAGCTGACGGTCGGAACCGATGAACTGCTGCGATGGCCTGCCCGTCTCTCGCGCGGCAGGCTGACCGCCGTGATCGGTGCGGCTAGCGCGGCTGGGCCGGATTGCCCGGCGATTGCCGGCGGCGGGCGGCGAATTGGTTGAGCGCCTCGACCGCCACCGAAAAGCCGATCGCGGCATAGACGTAGCCCTTCGGGACGTGAAACCCCGCCCCATCGGCGATCAATGTCATGCCGATCAGGATCAGAAAGCTCAGCGCCAGCATCTTCACGGTCGGATGGCGCTCGACGAAATCGGACAGCGGCCGCGATCCCCACAACATGATTGCCACGGCGATGACGATCGCCGCCGCCATCACACCAAAATTGGTGGCCATGCCGATCGCGGTGATCACGCTGTCGAGCGAGAAGACGATGTCGAGCAGCACGATCTGCGCGACGGTCGGCACAAAGCGCGCCGGCGCGACCGGCAGCGGCCGGCCGGGCGAGCCGCCGCCCTCCAGGCTGTGGTGGATCTCCCGCGTGCCCTTGTAAAGCAGGAACAGCCCGCCCGCGACCAGCACCAGATCACGCAGCGATACCGGGTGACCGAACGGAGCGAAGAGCGGCCGGGTAAATCCGATGATCCAGGCGATTGCGGCCAGCAAGCCAAGCCGGGTGGCGAGCGCCAAGGCGAGGCCGGTGCGCTGCGCGCGGTGACGTTGCGGCGCCGGCAACCGGCCGGCGAAAACCGCGATAAAGACGAGATTGTCGATGCCGAGCACGATCTCGAGCAAGGTCAGCGACAGCAGGCTCGCCCACAGCCCCGGCTCTATCAGCCAAGCCATTCTCGGCGTCCGGCGCTAGCGGCGAGGAGCGGGCCGAGCGTTCTCGGAGTCACTGCCGGCAAGCGCTTTCGTCGCGTTCGGACGGTCGCCAAACCAGTGCGGGCGCCGCCGCTCGATCCATTCGAGCACATGATTGCGCAGCCGCTGCAGCAGCGGCACATCCTCGGCCAGCAGCAACAGACCCAAGGGCAGCATCCACAGGCCGAAGAACGGCAGGATGCTCAGACCCGCGCCGGCGATCAGCAGGATCGCGGCCGGTATCCGGACCCAGCGCGAAGCGGGCCGGCGCAACCAGCGCACCCTGTGCCGCAACCGCCTCGGCAGCCGCGCAATCAGCCGCCGCACCCGATGCTCGTCGCGGTCAGCGGCGGTCGCTCCCGAAACCGCCCTATGGGTGCGACCGAGCCCGGCGGCCGGACAAACCGTTTCCGGCGCGGCCCCAAGGGCGCCATTCGCGCGGGCTCGAGAGGGTGGTTTCATCCGTGGCCCCATGCGTTCGAATCGCTCAATCAATCGGCGAGCCTATCGGCGATCCGACATCGCGAAGCCTCCCGATCGCGGCTCGGGCAGATCTTCGCCAGAGGGGCCCGGATCACACGTCAGCTTTACGTAAGAGAACGGCGAGATCGTTCAACCCCGCTGACAACCCCACGCTTGCGCGGCTCGCGGCAAGGAAGGCCGGATCCGGGCGGCGCGACGCGGTCATCCCCGACCGCGCGCGCATTCCATCTGGCCACTCCCGAGCCTAAATGTCGTCTTGTCGGTTCAGTTTGACGAAAGTACATAACCGCCGGTTTCCCGCTATCGCCGCGAGCTAACCGCGTGTATGTTGAACCCCCGGTAGGGGAGGGGCAATCATGATGAAGAATCTGATATTCGGTGCGGCGATGGTCGCCGCTTCGGTGTTCTGCGCGCCGGTTTGGGCGCAGCCGGCGACCGGGACCGCGGCGCCAAGCGCGACGGCGCCCAGCGCCGCTGCGCCGGCGGCGCCGAGCACGACGGCGCCGGCCAAGAAGACAACCAAGCACACCAGTCGGACGCGGCATCCGACCCATCGTCATCATACGATGAACCGGATGCCCGCCGGCGGCAAGGCGACGTCCGGCAACACGACGCAGTAAGCGGCCGGTCGATCACGGCCAAATCGGCTTTCGGCCCGGTGTGCAGACCGGCCGACAGCCAACCAGGCCCCGAGGCGGAGTGATCCGGTTCGGGGCCTGATTGTTTCCGCGTCTCGGGACGGGCCGGCTCGCAGCTTGCGGCCGCCGCCGTTTTAGATCGCGCATGGCTGCCTTCTCGCAGCGCCCAGGGCGAAATCGACGCCTGCCGATTGCTCCCGGGCGATCCAGGTTATAAATGCTGGACGAAATTCTCGCGGTTGAGCGGAGCGGAGTGCATGACGGCGGACGCGGCAACCATTGGCCGGATCGGAAAGACCAGCGAGGTGCGCGCGGTCGGGCTGGTTTCCTCGGCCCATTTTGTCGGCCATTTTCACATGATGGTGGTGCCGCCGCTGTTCGCGCTGTTGACGAGCCGCTGGGGCGTCAACTTTGTCCAGTTGGGGTTGGCGCTGACCGTCTATGCAATCGTTTCGGTCGCTGCGCAATTGCCGATGGGCTACATGGCCGACCGCTTTGGCTCGCGCAAATTGCTGATCGGGGCGTTGTGGCTTGGCGGCTTGTCGCTGGCCTCGGTGGGCATTGTCGACCGCTATTCGTGGTTGCTGGTTGCCGCCGGATTGTCGGGCATCGCCAATGCCGTCTACCACCCCGCCGATTATGCGATCCTGTCGGCGCGGGTGGCGCCAAAACGGATCGGCCGCGCCTTTTCGATCCACACTTTCGCCGGCATGATCGGCAACGCGCTGGCGCCGTTGACGATGCTGGCGCTGGTGCCGCGGGTCGGCATCCCGGGGGCGCTGGTGGCGGCTGGCCTGATCGGACCGTTGGTGGCCCTGCCGCTGATCTTTGCGCCGCAATTGGAAAGCGACAGCGTGGGGGCGATGGCCGCCGACCCCCGCAGCGCCGCGAAGAAGGGCCGTGGCGGCACCGTGTTCACCCCGGCGATCCTCGGCATGATGGTGTTTTTTGTGCTGCTGAGCTTGTCGACGAGCGGCCTGACCAACTTCTCGGTGCCGGCGCTGATGCATGGCTACCGGATGCCGTTTGCCACCGCAAACCTGGCCTTGACCGTGTATCTGACGGCGACCGCGCTGGGCGTGTTGTGCGGTGGCTTTGTCGCCGACATGACGCGCCGGCACGGTGAGGTCGCGGCGATCGGGTTTACCGTCAATGCGCTGTTGATCCTGCAGATTGCCCTGGTCGGGCTCGGCCCGGCGCTGCTGGTTATCGCCATGGGCAGCGCCGGGTTTTTGTCCGGCATCATCCAGCCCTCGCGAGACATGCTGGTGCGCGCCGCCGCCCCGGCGGGAGCCATCGGTCGCGCCTTTGGCGTCGTCACGATCGGTTTTAGCATTGGCGGCATGATCGGCCCGATGATGTTCGGCTGGATCCTCGACCGCGGCGCCGCGCATTGGATATTCGGCGTCAGCGTGGTGTTTATGCTGTTGACCGTGGTCGCGGCGCTGATCGGTGACCGGCAAATGGCGGTGCGCCGCGCCGAGATGGCGCAATCGACCGGGTAGGCGCGTTCCGATGCGCGACGGCGGCTTATGATGCGCGGCGAGAACCCGCTCTCGCCGGACTTGCCCGCGATCCGCAAGCCGCCGCCGGCCGCCTCGTCATCCGACACACCGCGATTGCCGCCGGCGGCGACCGCGGAGCGCGATCTGGTTCGCACGACGCTGGCGGTGCTGTTTATCGGCGGCCTGATCGCGACCTCGTTCTGGATCCTCTGGCCGTTTTTGCCGGCCACGATCTGGGCGACGACTTTGGTGGTCGCGACCTGGCCCCTGATGCTGCGCGTCCAGCATCAATTGTGGAACCGGCGATGGCTTGCGGTCTTGGTGATGACCCTTGCCTTGCTGCTCGTTTTTGTCGCGCCGTTCTGGCTTGCGGTCATAACGATCACCGAGAATTTCAACGCGATTGTGGGTTGGTTTAACGCCATCGTCGCGTTCAGGATGCCGCCGCCGCCCACCTGGCTGGTCGACCTGCCGCTGTTCGGCACTCAGATCGCGACGCTATGGGTCAAGGTCGAAACCAGCGGGATCGACGAACTCGCCGCCAAGGTCGCTCCTTATGCCGGCGGTGCGGCCGGCTGGGTGTTAGGGGTGTTGAGTGGGCTTGGCATCACGATCGTGCAATTGCTGCTGACCCTGGTGATCGCCGCCATTTTGTACGCCGGCGGCGACCGTGCCGAAATCATCGCCGAGCGTTTTGGCCATCGGCTGGCCGGCCGGCGCGGACGGGAATCGGTGCGCCTCGCCGGCCGCGCGATCCGCAGCGTGGCGCTGGGGGTTGTGGTCACCGCCCTGGTCCAGTCGATCATGACCGGCGCCGGCCTGGCGATCGCCGGCGTGCCATTGCCGACGGTGCTGACCGCGGTCACCTTTATGCTGTGCATTGCGCAAATCGGCCCGGGCCTGGTGCTGATTCCGGCGGTTGTCTGGCTGTATTGGAGCGGTCACGCCGGCTGGGGTACGGGATTGCTGATCTGGTCGCTGATCGTCTTGAGCATCGACAATCTGGTGCGGCCCTTGATGATGCGAAAGGGCGTGCACTTGCCGCTGGTGCTGTTGCTCGCCGGGGTCATCGGCGGGCTCATGGCGTTCGGGCTGGTCGGGATCTTCCTCGGCCCGGTCGTGCTCGCGGTCGCCTATACGCTGCTGCAGGCGTGGCTTGAAGAGGATCCGGACCCGAACGACGAAAGATTGGGCGGCGTCGAGCCGAATTCGGTCGGCTCACGGCGGCGCTAAACTCCAGGCAATGACCGGGTCGTAGATACTTCAGAGCGGAGTTGATGCGGGAGTTGCAGCGCCAATGACGCCCGCCGAGACCGGGTCGCAGCCCACGACCAACGCGCTCCAAGGGTCGCCGGCGACGGCGATGCCGGCTTCGCCCGCCGCGGCGCAGACCCTGCCGGTCACCGCGCTGTTGCTCGGCGAACGCATCGACACCCGGCTCGAGCGCGCCGGCTCGCTCGACACCGCACCGCTGACCCTGAACCTTCCCGGCGGCGGGCTTGCGGTTCTGTTCCGCTATGGTGCGGTTGTCCTGTTCGGGGCAAAGGAGCCCGCGATCCAGACCTTTGTCAACGGGATCGCCGGCTCGGTCGTCGGCGCCTTTCCGGTCCCCGAACGCGAAGAGCTTCAGCTGGTGATTCGGCCCGATAGCGATCAGCCGGTCGATGCCGCCGGCAATATTACCCTCCGCGATCGGTCGATCGACCGGCTGCAGGTCGTCGCCGACGTTCTCGCCAAGAGCCTGGTGCTCGCACATTACGAGACGCGCATTGGCGAGTTGTTCGACCGCATCGAGCCGCTGGCCCTGACCCTGCGCGAAAAGGGGCGGGCCGGAGCGGCCGGCAAGGAATTGCTGCGTCATATCGGCGATGTGCTGTTGATGCAGCAACAGATGGTCGGTCGCGCCGCCACCTCGGAAACGCCGGAATTGCTGTGGGAACATCCCGAGCTCGACCGGTTCTACGCGCGACTGGCCGAAGAATATGAGTTGCGCGATCGTGACCGCGCGCTCGACCGCAAGCTCGACATTGTTTCGAATACGGTCGAGACCCTGCTCGGCCTGGTTCAGGCGCGCAGCAGCCTGCGGGTCGAATGGTACATCGTGGCGCTGATCGTCGCGGAACTGTTGCTGAGCCTCTATCCGCTGCTACTGCATCGGTAAACTTGTGGTTGGCCTAGGACTACCCGACCGGTTATCGCCGCGCGCGGCGAAACAACCTTGCGGCAATCAACCCCGCACTAAGCGCCACCAGCGACGGAAGACCGTAGCCGATCAGCGGCGCCGGCGCCTCGTGCAAATGGTTGCCGTGGCCCTGGAGATGGCCGACCCCGCCATTCGGCACGCCGCCCGCATTGGCGAAGGCTGGTGTCGTCGCCAAGCAAAAAAAGATAATTAATATAAATTTGTTCATTGTAAAACCTTTCACCGGCTGGCCGATGTCGACAAATTTTTCACTAATGGTCAAGTAACAATTTGCCGGTGCGCAAACGGCGCCCAGAAAGGGAGCGCGGCGACGGGGATCGGATCGCGTGGGTTGATCGGGTCGCGTGGCCGCCGAGCCGGATCATGGATGGCGGCCCGCTCTCGGCCGGCGGGCTTTTGCGCAAGCCCCGCCGCCGACTCCCGACAGCGGTTCAGTCCTGCGCTTCGTGTTCGGCCGGTTCCGTTTCCGGCATCTCGCCTTTCCGTTCGCGCCGGCCGGCAAACGCGGTGACCACCCCGTGCAGGGTGCGCAACTCCTGTTCGGTGCACCGCGCCCGCTGAAACAGGCTTCTGAGGTTGCGGACCATGCTCGGGCGGCTCTCGCGGTTGCGCAAAAACCCGTTCTTGACGAGCTCTTCTTCGAAATGTTCGAAAAAATTCATCAGCTCGGCTTTGCTCGCCGGCCGGCTGAGCCCGGTCGACAAAGTCTCGGGCGGCATCTGCGATCCGCCGAGGTACCACTCATAGCCGACAATCAGCACCGCCTGGGCCAGGTTTAGCGACGCAAAACCGGGGTTGAGCGGCACCGTCAGCACCGTGTCGGCATGGGTCAGGTCGTCATTCAACAGACCCGTTCGCTCCGGCCCAAACAGCACGCCGCACGGCTCATCGGCGGCGATATGACGGCGCATTTCGGCGGCGGCGTGGCGCGGCGTCACGATCCGCCGGACAAAGCCGCGCTCGCGCGCGGTGGTCGCGTAAACATGAACCAGATCGGCGGTCGCGGCGGCAACCGACGGGTAAAGCCGCGCCCGGTCCAGAACCCGGTCGGCGCCGCTGGCGGCGGCGATCGCCTTGGCCGACGGCCAGCCGTCGCGTGGCCGCACCAGCCGCAGATCGTCGAGCGCGCAGTTCATCATCGCCCGTGCCGCGGTGCCGATATTCTCGCCGAGCTGCGGCTCGACGAGGATGATCGCCGGGCCGCCGCCCGCCGCACAGCGGCGATGATCGGTGCCGGCCATCGTCACTCCCGGCGCCACCAATTCGTGCTGCCGTCGGGCCGGTCTTCGAGGACCACGCCTTCGGCCGCGAGCGCGGCGCGAATCTTGTCGGCCTCGGCAAAACGCCGCTCGCGTCGGGCCGCCATGCGCAACGCGATCTGCGCCTCGATGCGGCGGGCCTCGTCGCGCGCGCTGCCTTGCAGCCAGGCAAGCGGATCCTGTTGAAGCAGGCCCATCAATCGGCCGCCTTCTTCGAGCGCGCGCTGCAGCGCCGAGCGTACCGCATCCGAGCTGGTGCGGTTGATTGCCCCGACCAGTTCGTGCAGGCGCGAGAGCGCCAACGGCGTGTTGAGGTCGTCGCACAGCGCCTCCTTGACCGGGCGCAGCGCGTCTTCCGCCTCGCCAAAACGTTCGAACACCGGATCGCGCGACAGGGTCAGCGCCCGGTAGAAGCGGTCGAGGCTGCGGCGCGCCTGACGGAGCCGCTCCTCGCTCCAATCGAGCGGATCGCGGTAATGCGCCGACAGCAGCGCCAGCCGGATCGCCTCGCCCGGCGCCTCGTCGAGCAGTTCGCGCACGGTCAAAAAATTTCCCAGCGACTTCGACATCTTGGTGCTGTCGACGCTGAGAAAGCCATTGTGCACCCAGTAACGCACAAAAGGCCGGCCGTCATGGGCGCAGGTGCTCTGGGCGATCTCGTTCTCGTGATGCGGAAAAATGAGGTCGAGCCCGCCGCCATGAATGTCGAAACTCTCGCCCAGATGCGCTTCGCTCATCGCCGAGCATTCGATGTGCCAGCCGGGACGGCCGCGGCCCCACGGACTGTCCCAACCGGGCTCTTCCGGAGCTGACGGTTTCCACAGCACGAAATCCGCCGGATCACGCTTGTAGGGCGCCACCTCGACGCGGGCGCCGGCAATCATCTCGTCGCGGCTGCGACGCGAAAGCTGGCCATAATGCGGATCGGAGGCGACCGCGAACAGCACATGGCGCTCGGCTTCATAGGCGTGGCCGGCGGCGATCAGCCGCTCGATCATCGCGATCATCTGGGCGATGTGCTCGGTGGCGCGCGGCTCGATGTCGGGCGGCAGCGCCCCGAGGGCGGCCATGTCGTCGCGGAAGGCGGCGATGGTGCGCGCCGTCAGCGCCGAAATCGGCTCGTTATTGGCGCGCGCGGCGGCGTTGATCTTGTCTTCGACATCGGTGATGTTGCGCACATAGCACACATGGTCCTTGCCGTAGAGGTCGCGCAGCAGCCGGTAGAGGACATCAAACACGACGAACGCGCGGCCATTACCGATATGGGCGCGGTCGTACACGGTCGGGCCGCAGACATACATGCGCACCCGGTTCGGATCGAGCGGTTCGAACCGCTCCTTGCGGCGGGTCAGCGAATTGTAGAGTGCGAGCGTCATGACTGAGAGTTAGCAGATCGGGCCATGGCGGTCTATCCGGTCGGAGCCGGACCCTCGCGACAAGACATTGATCTCGCGGAGGCAAGCCAATGAGCGGACCTGATCTCTCGACAATATTTAATGATAAGCTTAACCCGCCGCAAGCCTTGAAACAATGGCCGTGGATTTTGTTGTCACCGAGCGCACTGGTTTCCTGTTTCGTTGGTCGGAACACTGGTTTAACAAAACCCCCTTATTTCTAACGCGAAGAAGATGATGCGGAAGCTGCCAGCTCACTCATTCTGTTTTTCGGCAGCGCTCTGTCCGTTTGCGGCATTTTAGCCATGGCGCCGCTGCCCTTTCGTGACAAGGACGGTGACGACGGTCCCGAGGCGGATGATCATTCACGCCGATTAACCGGGGAGGGGTCCGGGTAGCAAATAAGCGGGATCAGCAGTCGGTCGCTGTTGCCCTCAGGCTCGGCTCTGGTCTAATTTCTGGTTGGCTATAACACTGAGTGTGGGATGATCACTGTCGGAGCGTTCGAGGCCAAGACCCGCCTGTCGGCGCTGCTCGATCGGGTCGCGGCGGGTGAAGAGGTGGTCATCACCAAGCATGGCAAACCCGTCGCCCGACTCGTCGCAGAGCGGCACGCCGACCGAACGCGAGCGAGGGAGGCCTTCGAAAAGCTGAAGGCGCTGCGCAAAGGCACGACCCTCGGCGGTCTGTCGTGGAAAGAGCTGCGAGACGAGGGGCGTCCGTGAGCGCGGCTGTGATCGACTCCTCGATTGCGCTGACCTGGTGCTTCGACGATGAGGCGTCGGCGCAGACCGATGAGCTGTTTGAGCGGGTTCGCGACGACGGCGCCATGGTTCCGGGGCTCTGGCATCTGGAATTGAGCAACGTACTCCTCCAGGCCGAGAAGCGCGGCCGGATCAGCCGCGCCGATGTGGCGACACGGCTCACCCTGATTGCCGACTTGCCGATCTCGACCGATCCGGAAACGACCGCGAGGGCTTGGCGCGAGACCCTCTGGCTCGCTCGAGAGGAAGAGCTGACGGCTTACGATGCGGCCTACCTCGAACTGGCTATGCGGCGAGGCCTGCCGCTGATGACCCTCGACGCGGAATTGGCCGGTGCGGCCAAGCGGCTGGGGGTTAAAGTATTCCCCTGATTAGCGGCGTGCATCCAGCCGACTCAGCCGCTCGGCTGGGGGGAGACAGCAATGAAGTTTGGCATCTTCTATGAGCTGCAACTGCCGCGGCCCTGGCAACCGGACAGCGAATTGCGCCTCTACCAGAACGCGCTCGACCAGGTCGAACTCGCCGACCGCCTCGGTTACGACTTCGCCTGGGAGGTCGAGCATCACTTCCTCGAGGAATATTCGCATTCGCCGGCCCCCGAGGTGTTTCTTGGCGCCGCCAGCCAGCGCACCAAACAGATCCGGCTCGCCCATGGCATCATGCAACTGACCACGAGCCCGCCGGCGCGGGTCGCCGAGCGCATCGCCGCCCTCGATCTGGTCAGCCGCGGGCGGGCCGAATTCGGCATGGGCGAGAGTGCCAGCAGCACCGAGCTTGAGCCGTTCGGGATCGCGTTCGACCAAAAACGCGCGGTGTGGGAAGACGCGGTGCGCGCGATCATCCCGATGTTCCGCGACGGTGGCTGCGAATATCACGGGCCCTATTTCGATTTTCCGCTGCGCAATGTCGTACCCAAGCCGGTGCAGAAGCCGCATCCGCCGCTGTGGTGCGCCTGCTCGCAGCTGGAGACGATCGAGATGGCCGGGCGCCGCGGCTTGGGCGCGCTCGCCTTTCAATTCCTCTCCGCCGAGGCGGCGCATGCCTGGGTCCACGCCTATTACAACGCCTTCACCAAGCGCCTCGACAAGCTCGCCGATTACCAGACCAACCCCAATCTGGCCCTGACCAGCTATTTCATGTGCGCCCCGACCGATGAGGAAGCGCGCCGCCGCGCCGACGGCATCCCGTTTTTTCAATTCGCGTTGCGCTTTTACGGGCTGAGCCCGACCCGGGAACGGCCCAAGCCCGGCGAAGTCAACCTCTGGGACGAATACGAAAAGTGGAAGCGCGCCAATCCCGACGGGTTGCGTCGCGCATTGTCGGGCGGGTTGATTGGCTCGCCCGAGACGATCCGGCGCAAATTGCGCCGGTTCGAGACCTCGAACATCGACCAGGTGATTTTTCTAAATCAGGCGGGCAACAACACCCACGAGCATATCTGCGAAAGCCTCGAACTGTTCGCGCGCGAGGTGATGCCCGAATTCCACGACCGCGAGGCCGAGCATCAGCAATGGAAAGAGCGCGTGCTGGCCGGCGAGATCGAATTGGAAGAGATCGACACCACCCCCTACCGCGATCGCTATGGCCCCAATTCGGTGCAGGTCACCCGCCCCGCCGCGGCCGCGGAGTAGCGACTTGCCGCCGCCGCCATTGCCCGAATTGCGCTTTGCTGAGATCCCCGAGGGCGCGCGCGATCGCTACACCGGCGACCGGTTCTGTTACATGGAGGCGGGCGAGCCGGGTTTGCCGCCGGTGCTGCTGCTGCACGGCATCGGCGCCAATTCGCTGCATTGGCGCTTTCAATATGCCGCGCTGGCGGAGCGCTTTCGGCTCGTTGCGTGGAATGCGCCCGGCTATCTGTTGAGCGACAATCTGCGCGCCGAGACCCCGAGTTGCCGAGATTATGCCGATGCACTCCGCGATTTTGTCGGCGCGCTCGGCATCGACGTCTTCGATGTGGTCGCCAATTCGTTTGGCACGCGAGTGGCGCAGGGTTTCGCCCATTTTCATCCGGGCCGGATCGGCCGCGCGGTCTTTACCGGCGCCAGCGTGGCCGCGGGCACGCCCTCCGCCGAGCGCGCCAGGGCCCTTGCCGCGCGGGTGCAGATGATCGCGCGCGGCGGCTATGCCTTTGGCGCCCGGGTTGCGGCCCTGCTCGGTTCGGCGGCCACGGCCGAAACCGCAGCCCTCGTGCAGCACACATTGCGTGCGACCAATCCCGCGGGCTTTCTGCAGGCCGCCCGCTTTGCGGCGAGCGGCGATGCCCCGCCGCTCGGGGCCGGCCTGACAATGCCGCTGTTGCTGATCCAGGGCGAAGAGGATCGCGTCACACCCGCCGAGGTAAACGCCGATTTGCTCGGGGCGGCGCTGCCGCAGGTGCGGATCGTCAAGCTGGCCGGTTGCGGGCACTTGCCCGAAATCGAATGTCCCGATCGCGTCAACGCCTTGATCGGCGAGCATTTCGCCAAGCCGCGGTAAACCCGTCGATCAGCAACAAGGAAACGCGCATGCCCGACCCGATGCCTGCAATCAGCCTTGTCGCCGTGCCCGGGCGACGCCGGCAGACGCTCGATCTTGCCCGCGACATCGAGCGCCGCGGCTTTGCCGGCATCTACATGCCCAGCCGCTACAGCAATATCGCGCAATGCGTGGGGCTCGCCTTGGCGACCGACACGATCCGCTTTGGCACCGCGATCGCGCCAATCTATTCCGCCAGCGCCGAGGAATTCGCGGCCAACGCCGCCTATCTCGACGAGGTCTCGGGCGGCCGCTTTCGCTTTGGGATCGGCGTCGCGCACGCCCCGACCCACCAGCGGCTCGGGGTCACGGCCGGCAAGCCCTTGGCCGACACCCGCGCCTTTGTCGAAAAGCTCAAATCGTTCGACGGCCTCGGCCCGATGCCGCCGATCGTGCTCGCCGCCCTGCGGCGGCGCATGGTGGCGCTGGCCGGCGAGATCGCCCAGGGCGTGCTGTTCGCGAATGCCAGCCTGTCGCACTTGCCAAAATCGCTTGCGGCCTTGCCGCCGGAAAAGCGCGAAGATCGCGAATTCCTGATCGGCAACATGCTGCCGGTGTGCATCAGCGACGACGAGAATGCGGCGTTGGCGCTCCACCGGCGCCGACTGGAACGCTACGTGCTGCTGCCCAATTACCGCAATTACTGGAAGGAAGCCGGGTATGGCGCGGAGATGGCGGCGATCGAACAGGCTCTCGCCGAAAACCGCCGCGACGATATCCAGCACTACATGACCGACCGCTGGATCGCCGACAACACGCTTTACGGCGCGGCGACAAAAATTCGCGACCGGCTTGGCGAATGGTATGCGGCCGGGCTCAACACCCCGGTCCTGGTGCCGAACGCGCTGCATGGCAACCAGCTTGTCGCCCTTGCCGAGATTTTTGCCGCTTTCGCCTGAGGGCGGCGGCGCGGCAACAGGCCCGGCGCATAAAACAGACCGCCCGCCCGCTGAGTGCGGACGGGCGGCCCGGTTACCGGCGATAAAAGCGGCCGCGGTTTTAGAAGTCCATGCCGCCCATGCCGCCCGGAGGCATTGCCGGGGCCGTCTTGGGCTCGGGCTTCTCGGCGACCATCGCCTCGGTCGTGATCAACAGCCCGGCGACCGACGCGGCGTCCTGCAGCGCATGGCGCACGACCTTGGTCGGGTCGATGATGCCGGCCCGGATCATGTCGGTGAATTCGCCCTTCTGCGCGTCGTAGCCGTAATTGGTGTCGGTGCTGTCGAGCAATTTGCCGACCACGATCGAGCCGTCGGTGCCGGAGTTTTCGGCGATCTGGCGCGCCGGGGTCAGGATTGCCTTGCGCACGATGTCGATGCCCACTTTCTGGTCGGCATTGGCCGGGCTGAGCTTGTCGAGGGCGCGCACGGCGTAGAGCAGCGCGGCCCCGCCGCCGGCGACGACCCCTTCTTCGACCGCCGCCCGGGTGGCGTGCATCGCGTCGTCAACCCGGTCCTTTTTCTCTTTGACCTCGACCTCGGTGGCGCCGCCGACCCGGATCACCGCCACGCCGCCGGCCAGCTTGGCCAGCCGCTCCTGCAGCTTCTCGCGGTCATAATCGCTGGTCGTCTCTTCGATCTGCTGGCGGATCTGGTTGCAGCGGCCCTCGATGTCTTCCTTCTTGCCGGCGCCGTCGATGATCGTCGTGTTCTCTTTCTCGATCCGCACCCGCTTGGCCTGGCCCATCATGTCGAGGGTCACGTTTTCCAGCTTGATGCCGAGATCCTCGCTGATCACCTGGCCGCCGGTCAGGATCGCCATGTCTTCGAGCATCGCCTTGCGCCGGTCGCCAAACCCGGGCGCCTTGACCGCCGCCACCTTCAAACCGCCGCGCAATTTGTTGACGACCAGCGTCGCCAGCGCCTCGCCCTCGACATCCTCGGCGACGATCAGCAGCGGCCGGCCCGATTGCACGACCGATTCAAGCAAGGGCAGCATCGCCTGCAGGCCGGACAGCTTTTTCTCGTGGAGCAGGATGTACGGGTTTTCCAGCTCCGCGATCATCTTTTCGGCGTTGGTCACGAAATAGGGGCTGATATAGCCGCGGTCGAACTGCATTCCCTCGACCACATCGAGCTCGGTTTCGAGCGACTTGGCCTCTTCGACCGTGATCACCCCCTCATTGCCGACCTTCTGCATCGCCTCGGCGATCAT